>Ga0208695_1000819_pt1 | contig 30273 bp, 33 predicted proteins | sample AD_UKC111_MetaG_FD_184449 | JGI IMG/M metagenome (GOLD analysis project Ga0208695, IMG submission 184449) | Active sludge microbial communities of municipal wastewater-treating anaerobic digesters from Hong Kong - AD_UKC111_MetaG (SPAdes)... | ecosystem: Engineered > Bioreactor > Anaerobic >...
TTTGACTTTTTGTACACGCCCTTTCCATTTTGTGATGACTTCTTCTTTTTCTTTTTACTCTCTTGTGTAAGTTTACCCGCTCTCAATCGTTCCAGATCGGTTTTAGATATATCTGTACTTTTCCAGTTCATATATTCATCCTCCCCTACATTAAGTCAAATGCTTTTGCCTGCTGTACCTTAGCACCTGACTTTAACTAAGGATCCCTTAATATCGGTATTTCCGTCCATTTTTATGCTGCTTGAGTTACAAACGATATCTATCCCTTCAGAGGCTTCTATATCTATTTTATCCGCATTAATAATAAGATCGTTTTCGCACTTAATTTTAAGCTCACTATCACACAATATTTCTATTCCTTTGTCTTCATGCATGCTTATCAAAACTTTATCGTCCTTTGCAGAAAAAGCAAGTTCCTTTTCTGTAAATTTATTTTCCTTTTTAAACTTAGTCCTGAAATATTTCTCATCAGGCTTCTGTATCTTGTCTCCGCCTTTTATCCCTCTTCTAATAGAGTCAACAATAACTCCCTCTTCTTCCCTGTTTGTAGGAAAGTACAATTTGACTTTGTCATCAAGCTCAGGCATACAATACCATCCTGTATTACTTTCAGAAGTGTGATTGGTAGAATAAGGAAACCAATATGCCTTATCTTTTGGCTGTTCCTTGTCAATATCAAGATGAACCCTAATATTATCTTCCATTACATCAATCACTTTGCCTTCTACTGCATTTTTACATGCTTTTTCATTTAATAAAAGATCCTGAGTCAAACCCTTTTTAGGTACAAGATAATATACATGCCTTAATACACTATTTTTAATATAGCTCATTGATTTGGATACATATAAATTTACATTTTTAAATGAAACCGAATCTCCAATATTTAATATTTTCTCAGTCTCTACTTCAAAATAGGTAAAGTCAGCCACATCAATACCCTCGACTTTATTTTCAGATAGCTGTCTATATTCTTCAATCCTTTTGCCTATGCTGTAATTAAACTCTTCTAAATTTCCCTTGCTACCTCCATCGGGGATTCCAAACCAAAACTTAGGTTTATCCGATAATTGATCAGGAACAAGACCGGTGTTAAAATGTGAAGCCATTCTCTTTAAAAATTCCCAGTCCGTCTCATCATACTGAATTATAAACTTTTCCAATTTTTTGCCTTTGGCAGCCATGTCTATGGAGTCGCCCGGATAGTCGGCAATAACCTTTTTCACAAGATCGGTATAGGCCATATCCTTATCCTGGAAGGAACGCCTTTTAAGCTTTACATCCATATTGAAGGTAGAAGAAGCTCCTAAAATATCTATATAATATACACCTCTAGCGGCCTTTATCTCTATTTCAGTTACAACACCTTTAAAAAGCTTGGTAGTGGCGGAATTATCATCTATCTGTGTAACTTCAATAATGTCTTTTATAGTTGCCTGCTCCACATATTCTGTTTTATTTTCTTCCGATATAATCCCTGATATGTATATTTTTGCATGATCATTAATGCTTCTCTCCATTCTAAAACTAAGAATGGTCTTAATATCATAAGGCGAATTAATCTTAACATTACCATAAGCTATTGTTTTGCTGCTCATAAAATCCCCCCTACCAAAGAAATGTCATAAGAATTATTGACCATCATCCGTAATACTGATGGTTCCAGCCCACATGCACATTGTTTTCGAACAATTGAGCATTGCAGGAAACATTTCCAATAAAACGTCCATTTTTACATTGAACCATGGTGCAACTGTCGCTGGTATACATGGCATCTTTTGAAGAGTACCACCGGCTGCAGCCGTTGCTGCCGCAACTGTTGGGTTAGCAAGACTGCTGCATAATCCGAAGGGCATTATATTAATCATTGGCTTGAAATCCATCATGTTGCCCTGCGGCTTGTTTTTTATATAGATTTTATGATCCATTGGAATTTTGAAAGTGCTTTCCTGACTTCCAAATGAACATTTTAGCTTTGCCCCCTGCACCACATAAGTTGCCATAAATAATCCCTTCTTTCATACTTGCTATATTTAAATGATTCACAACACAGCTAAAATATGCTTTAAACTATCCGGCCTTTTTAGCATCCTCTTCTTCTTTTTTCTTTTCTAAGTCAATAACTTTATCTTCATATTCGGTTTGTTTCTTTTCTGCTTCTTTAAGCTCCTTCATATCAGTTACTTCTTTTTTATCCTTAATCGACTTATAATCCTCATTATTTGGTAATTTTGCTATTTCCTCGCATTTCTCAATTGCTTTTTTATATCTAGCTATAGCTTTTTCAAATTCCTTAGTCTCGAAAGTCTTTGCTTCCTTAACAAGGTCCTCCATTTCCTTCCACTTTTTCTTAACCTCATTTGTAAAGGCAGCTAAAAGATTGTCCTGCTTCTCTTTCTCGCCTTTAGCTTTTTCAATTTCCTTTAATTTTTCATTAGCTTCGTCTGCCTTTTTTTCCGCCTTTTCTGCCATTTCAGTATAATAAATTTCATTTGCCAATTTCTTGGCATCTTCAAAAGCCTTTTTCGCTTCAGCAAACTTTCCTTCATCAAACAGCTTATTCCCCTGACTGAACAGGTCTATAACATTAAGACAATTTTTTGTGTTTTTAATCTTTTTATCTAAAATGTTATACATTTCTTCCTTACTAAAAGCATTGTTATCATACTGGGAGAAAAACTTAAGATTTCCCATGGCAGTAGTATAGCTTGTATTGGCATTCTTGAAATCCTGCCTGTCATACTGCTCGTCGCCCTCAAGCATTTTCTTTAATATTGAATGCTTTGTTTCAACCCTTTTGAGTGCTTCTTTATCATTTATTTCTTTAACAGCTTTTACTGCATTGGAATATGCTTCTTCGGCCTGACTATAAAGCTTATCCTTAATATTCTTATCTCCATCCTCCTCATACTGAAAGGCATTCTTCACTAGGTTTTTCTTTTTAATACTTCTCATAATCAAGCCGATTGACGTGACAGTTATTATAGGAATGAGGACCATTGCAATCTTTTTAGCCATTTTAAGCCTCTTATCCTGCTTTGGTCCTTCCTTGTAAACTTTATTCATAAGTATTACTGCAACTGTATAATTATCTATAACCTTGCCCTGTCTCGACAAGAATAAATCCTCAAGACCACATACTATTTCATCCGGCTCGGCACCCGATTTTAATGCTTCTACCAAATCCAAAGTATCAATATTTTCCCAGAATCCCGCAGTAGACATTATTACCGAATCCCCGTCATTCAACCTGAATTTCTTTGATATAAATGGGGTAAATCCTTTGGCATGACCGATAAAGTTTGTAAGATTGTTGCGTTCATCATGAGTATTACATTCATCATCCGAAATCTTACCGGCATCAACCATCATCTGAGCAACACTCTGATCCTTACTTCTGAAGTTAAATCCACCATTTCTGAAATGGTAAAGTCTTGCATTACCGGAAATAACCCAAATCATATGAGTATAGTCTGTAACCATTATTACCATGCTTGATTTAAGCCTTACACTTGTACTGTTTGCAACAAGTTTTCTGTGTACTTGCATTATATAATTTTTTATTTTTCTTCTCGACATGGTGGGATTTTCTAAAAAATACTCAAAAAAACAGTTTGTCGCTAATTCAGCACTCTTAATTTCCTCATCCGAATCCAAACCATCTGCAGCAATATAACATGCATAGTCATCCAATTCCGAATATGCGAAGAAATCTTTATTTGTTCTATATGTTCCTGCTTCTGAAGTAAAGCTTGTTTTAAATTCAATGCTATTCTTCCTCATTGTCAACCTCCGGCATACATAACCCCTATACTAAACAATAATAAAATCACATGATAAGAAGTTTATTTACTAAATCACTGACATACTTCCATTATAATAATGGTAGCATTATCTTGTTTTGGGAAATTTTTAGCTTTTATCATCTCAATTATTTCTTCTGCAACCTCTTGTGGCTTTAACTTTGACATTAAAATTGTTTCCATCTCAATTTCAGAAATGCTGTTATATACACCATCACTGCACAATATAACCTTATCACCACGTTTAAGCTTTATAGGCTTTTCACATATTTCTATATCCTTTAGAACCTCAGCACCAAGATAACTTGTTATTCTTTTCTTCATGGGGTTATTTAGCATCTGTGCTTCAGATATCTTACCGGATATATATTGCTGTTCAAGCTCTGATTCGAATATATGCTTCTTGTTTAAGTTAATAACTTCGCCATTTCTAAAAAGTGCTATAGCACTATCACCTATTGAAACCCAATAGAGCATTTCGTCTGCAATAATAACAGATACAAGAGTAGTACCTGACCTTGCTCCCTTTGATCTGTCGAGGATAGCCCTATTGCTTATTCGTGATACATTCCTGAAAAAATCCTCTATGGGATAAATACTGTATGAGTTTGAAAACTCATCAATAAATGTATTAACAGCAATACTTGAAGAAACTTTTCCGTTAGTGTATCCTCCCATACCATCTGCCAATACAGCCATAATTCCTTTTTCATTTTCTACTGTAGAAAAGCTGTCCTCCTGCTCGTCTCTTTTACCTATTGTTTGTCCGTTACCAATGATAATATAGTTATCTTTCTTCCAAATTTTTAAACGATGCCTTATAAAAATAAGTATACAGACTACCACTAAAGATACGAGTACAAAAATATATGGCCCCTGCAAGTATTCCGTCATAAGAATCATTCCTCTTTATCATCGTTTTCCCAATCAAAATGTACACCACATAAAGGAATAAATATCAATTTGCATTTACCTATCTCAATAAGGTCATATGGCGATAACTCAACAGGTACAAATGCAACCTCGTTATTTCTATAGACCATACCTGCACCTTCACCTGGAATAAGATAAAAAACCCTTTGCTTCGGATCATAGCTTATAGATGCATGATTCCTTCTTGAGATTGATATATCTCCAATAATGGCAATATCCATATCATCGGATCTTCCGACAAAATTCCTTCCTTTTCTTATCTTATAGTCTTTTCCTTTTTGTTCACCTTCGATACAAACCAACCATCCAACAACAGGCTCAATACCTAACGGATCATCAGTAGTTTGTGTCTTCTCTCCATCAGTTACAGGCCTCATAACTCTATTTCCAGACTTTTCTAGCCCTGCATCGCAAAAAGGACACTTATTTCCATATCTTTTTGTATTATACATATGCCCATTTGGGCATCTAACCAAATCACTAGGCATGTTGACTCCTCCAAATTTCTAATACTTTAAAAAATTATTTTAAAACAAGCTTAGTATTTGCAATGTAAAGTGTATCTCCCACACTAAGTTCGTATTGTTTTCCTGCTTCAAGCTTTAGCTTGAAATCATCATTTTCCTTCTTTAATCCTGTACCGTTAGAGGAACCTATATCCTCAATATACCAGTTATCCTTTGCAAAATTCATTACCGCATGCTGTCTGCTTACCAAAGATGAATATGTGGTATCGGATAGATCTATATCAACCTCGTTTTCATTTGAGTTTTTACCAATGAGAAGCGATACCTTACCCTTGATATTCCACGTCTTAATACTTACCCCATCGTCATCTACCAAAATAACTTTTGTTATACTAGAGCCCTTAAAGCCGTTAAACCCGATGGAAATGAACTTAAACACCCCAAAACAAACAATCAATATAATAGCAGCATAACCAAAATAATCAAGTATGGGTTTATCATCAATGAAAAATATAAAGTATAATGTAGCTAAAGTTATAATAACTATAAGAATATCAATGATCATTATCCAAAGAGCCTTTTTCTTGTCTGAATAGGTCTCCATCTTTTTTTCATTGACATATTTCTTGATATTATTCTTTATATCGGGTACTTTCCCACTATTTCCCATAAGGCAACCCCCTTAAAAAATAATCAATATTACTTTTTTCTCTTGAATCCAAAAAATTGTTCAAAAGCAGCTGTGGTATCAAGAGGATTTTTCTTTTTTTCCTTTTGTTTTTCAGTTTCTATATTAACTTTGTTGGTTCTAGGATTGAATCCAAAAAACCTTTCAAAGCTTCTTTCAACTTCTTCAAAGTCAAACTTGACAGGCTCTGCAGGTTCCGACCTTGAACTTTTCGGTCTTCTTCCTTGTTGTTGGGAAGAATCATTACCTCTTCCATCAAGCTTGGCATCATATGATTTCCTTTTATTTTCATCACTTAATGTATCATATGCTTCCTTTATCTCAATAAACTTTTGCTCGGCCTCTTTATTGCCCTGATTCAAATCTGGATGATACTTCTTTGCAAGCTTTTTATATACTTTTTTAATCTCTTCAAGAGTTGCACTTCTCTGTACTCCTAAAATCTCATAATAATTTTTCATAACACTAATCCTTTCAAAGATTCAGATTAAAACTGTTCAATTTTAATCTACCTTAAATACTATTAATCTTTTGCATTTATATTTTGCTAAATGTAAGATTAATAACGTATTTAATGTACCTCAACCTTTTTAAGTTTAATTCCAATATAATCACTTCTAATTATGTTTTCAACTACATCCAGATCTACAATGATAAAGCATTCATGTATTCCTTTTACAGAAAATATATGTTCCCCGCGTAACTTATTACTGTCTAGCACCAATCTCTTTATTGTATCATCCGGATTGAACTCACTTAATCTTGAAAGGCAATCTACCTTCTTTGGAATAACCAGATGATAAAGGTGTGTTTCCATATGCTTGGGATCTCCAAACACAACAGGTTTATAAAAACCTTCTTTTTCAAACATGTCAAATACCTGTTTAATCTTATCGGATATAAGTAAAACAGGCCTATCTATAATGTCTATATACTCGCATTCGTCCTTTTCCTTTATATAAACCATTACAGGATCGGTATTTAATGCTTCAATATCTGCATTCCTAACAAAATCTCTATTTATTACCTTTGATAATCCTATAGGCTCAGCATAGTTCATTACTCTTTCATCCTGTAATAATATATAGTACTCCATCCTGTTCCACCTGTATCTAAATAGTTAATAAACAACAATTGTTACAGGATTTAAAAGGCAGAATTTTCTGCCTTTTAAATCCTGTCAAACATTATATACGTTTATGTAGCAATGAATAAAGTATCACAAGGAATATTCCTTATGCACCATATCCGCCTTCAATCTTAACGTCTTTAATGTTTTCTCTCTTTTGCTTGATTATGAGAGTAAACTTTCCTTCACCTTCAGTATCATTGAACTCTTCAATATAATCGACACAAAAAGCTTCTGTAAAAGTATATTCTCTCATAACGAAGCTACCAGCAGTCTGAGTAACAACAATATTCTTATATGGCAGAGCACTTTCAAGTGACCATTTTGCCATTTTTTTAGTTTCTTCCTCAGCTGCCTGTAATAAATTTCCTCTAATTTCGAGGATTGCTCCAACGTCGTGTGATCTTGCATTTGAATCATCAGGAGTATCAGTCTTGTAAATAACAGACTTAATAACCTTCTCATCAAGAGTAAAGGAATCTCCTCCTCCACCTACACTTGCAGGTGTTGCAGCTAATTTGAATGCCATAATTGAACCCTCCTTATTCTTAATAAATTAGTTAATATATATTAATACTAAATGCATTAATACCTATTATTGAAATAATTAACTCTTCGAAATAACAACTTCCAGGTTCTTAACATTACCGTTAAATGTTAAGTCAATATTACACATATTGGTCATCTCATCTATTGAATAGTTGAGATCATCACCTGGCTGAACTATTGAATTAATATACCTTGAGTCAGCCTTCCAAACTTCCTTCTGGCTCTTTGGATTATTACTGAAGAACCATTCGATTTTGTCCTGTTTAAAGTCATTTGTTGTAAATCTCAATATTCTTTCAATATAAGTACTTACTGTTGTTTTATATATTGAATCGAAGCCGTTGTCTGTCATAGCAAGACTTCTAGCTTTATAAACGGTAATTCTCTTTACATCCTTGCCATCTACCTGAGCATTTTCAGAAGAGAATACAAAACCAAAGCTTCTCTTATTGATTTCATCCTTTATGTTATTGGTAAAACCTGTTATTTCCTTAGCCATGGTTGTTGTCATTCTTAAGCTATAATCTTCTCTTTCAATGTCAAACCTCACTCCCGGATAATTCCTGCTGACATTTTTGAATATTTCCCTAAGGTATTCAGGACACTGATATGCAGCTACTAACCCTGCTGCTACATATGAAGCATCAACATAAACGCCCTGTATCCACAGCTTCATTATATCTTCTTTAGAATCTGAAACCTTAACTTTGCCATCTTCTGTCTTCTGTATAATTGTATCAATAACAACGCCTGACTTATCCTTAGGAATTATCGTAAAGTTCGGCAGGCACGGAATGGCAAACTCACTGTAATCCTGTCTTGTCATTACCTGACATTTATCCATGTACTTATCAACACCCATTGTAGCAAGGTTATTGAATGTAGTTTCATCATTTGCCTGGAAGTTGAAAAATACCTGAACCCTGTACTTTTTAAGTATCTGCAGCAATGCTGTAAGGGACTCCAAAGTATTTCCTTCTTTTTTAACTTCTTTATTGCCGGCAAATATCGCTCTTCCTATTTTGGGCTTTCCGGAAGACTCTAACTCTATTGCCGGAACAATTCCAAACCAAACTGTATTAGAAAAATCATTTTTTGCATTTACTGTATTGAGGTATGTTTCAAGTCTTGGTATATTGTTGCTTTTTACAGTCATATCAAGTTTATTGTTTGAAATGATAAGTGAAGGCCTCATACCTCTTGTCTTTGTATTGTATTGGTCAAAGAACATTTTTACACCAAGAATCTTTTCAACCAATGGCTTGGATGCTTTAACAAAATCATCCTTCGCCTTTGTATAAAACTCAAGGTATGCTCTGTAATTTGCAATCTCTCTATCGATATCAACCTCTGTTAAAGTCGCAGGCAAGGGACAAAATGTCCTTACCACAAGATCCTTAACATAGGAAGATGGCGAATCGGTAACAGCTTCATAATCTGATTGAAAAATTTCAACAAGGCTGTTGGTGTTATTTTCGGAAGCAAGCATAAGTGCATTGCTCTCTTCTTTAGGTGCTTCAATTATTTTGAGCTCTCCTGTCTCGCCTATAGTAAGCATACCTACCGATACAGCTTGTGATTCTCCACCGTTTTCTCCGCCTCCTAAAAGAAGCCTTGTTTTTATGTCTTCTATCGCAAGTGGAAGCATTGCCATAACATTATTATAGTTCTGCCTTGCTTCTTCAAATTTAATGTTTAATTTATCTCCCAAATCAAGCTTTTTTGGATCACCATCATCCAACTCTTCATACTTTTCATAAAGATAGTGAATTTCCTTTCTGGCTTGTCTTATATCATCCATAACCTTTTTAGGAGATATCATATCCAAAACCTTGTCAAACCTGAAATCAACATTTATAATACCCTGACTTCTTTTTGTGTCTATCAAAGTAAACAGCATTTTAAGGAAGTCATTGTTGTGGTCAAGCTTGATTTCTGAAATATATTCTGGTGGTATATTTTCCGGTCTTTTTAGCGTATAAACAACAGCACCTTTTCCATCATCAGCTGCTGCATTAAAGAAAGAGTAAACACTTGGTGAAAACTTCTCCAAAAACTCGTCAAAGCTTCTTACAAGTAGTTCCCTGTTAATCTCCTTAATTTTCTCATCATCAAGACTGTCAATCCCCTTAACGTCACCTACAAGAGTCAGAAGATCCAATCTTTCCGGATTAATTTCTTCAAATAGAATACATCTATTCGTTTGATTAATGATATCCATTTTTATCCCCCTTAGTTTCTCAAATATAAAAGTCAGAAATAAAAGTAATTAATCAGTAGCATATTTATATAATTAAATTTATAATCCGCTCACAGAAACAACATCATTTTTGTCTTTCTTCTGTTTTAAATAAAGACTGAATAATCCTTTTCCTGAGGACGAAGAATATGATTCAGAGTAATCCACGACAAAAGCATTAGGAAATGTTACCTTTCTAACAGTCTTTTTGTCTTCTCCTATGATCTCAACATCAACATTCCTGTAAGCCTGACCGTCATCAGATGGCAGCAGTGACCATGAATAAAGGCCTATAGTAGGTTCTCCATAACCTATCCTGCCCACTATTTCAAGTACATTTCCAACATAATTTGATTTGGCATCTGAGTCATTAGGTGTATCAACCCTGCAACTTACTGACTCTATACATTCTTCAAGAGTAATACCTCCGGATATTGTTACTTTGAAAGGCATATCTCAGACCTCCCCTTATAATTTAATTTATAATTAATCATTTAATCCATAAATCAACGTTATCTCCTGCTTTTCTGCATTCCATAATGTTTCAAATCCAAGTGATTCACTTACAAACCTCAATGGGACCATTGTTCTGCCGTTAAATATAAACGGTGCAACATCGAGTTTTACCATTTTTCCGTCAACCAAGGCATAATTAATATCAACATAAAGATCTATTGACTTTGTGCCGAGTTTAATTGAAACTTTTCTTTCTTTTTCATTCCATCCAATAGTTGCTCCATCAATGTGCTGTGTAATATATCTTACCGGTATTCCTGTTCTATTATTTTTTATAACAGGCCATACTCCCTCATCCATTTTATACTCAACACTATTGACAGTATATGTCGATTTATTTACCGTATAGCGAAAAATCGCATTTGTAGTTTCTATTGTAGGAGTTACTGTAGTAGGTGTTGCCGATACTATTGCAGGTGTAACAGATGGTGTTGTCACACCAATATCTGCTTCATCAAGATCAGTATTTTCCAATTTCTTAAAAATCTTTTGGAATAGCATTAATTTTTCTTTCGGTATAGCAGTTACACGCTTTGTAGAATCTACAGGATCTACATCCTTTAAATAAAGGGTAGTCAAAAACGCCAGATTTTCAATTCCATATGTATCGGTTAGCTTATTATTGTCTATATATAATTCCTTAAGATTTGTAAGTCCACTGATTGGTGAAGCATCATCAATGGCATTTCTACTTACCTTAAGGACACTAAGTTTCTTTAATCCTGACAAAGGACTTAAATCCTTTATTTTATTATTTGCTACTTCCAAAACAGTCATTTTTTCAAACTTACTTAAAGCACTTATATCAGTGATCCCATTATTATTTAATTTAAGGCTTTCAATCTTTGTAAGGTTTTTAAGGGGCTTTATGTCCAATATGCTATTATTTGACAAGTCAAGTCTTTTCAAATTTACCATGTAATTTAGTCCTTCAATTGAAAGAATCTTTTTATTGGAGGCATTAAATTCGGTAATATTTCTTAAATCCTTTGGCTCTATTTTTCCATCTTGCTTTTTGATTGCAGCCCTTATAGCCGCTTCTAAATTGCTGTCCAATTTTACATCAAATTTGACATCCATTTGCTTTATGTTTTCGTAAAACATTGCTATAGGTGTAAAGACATCCAATGAAGGATCATTTCCACTAACATATAAAGAAGTCAATTTTTTTAAGTTTTCAAGTGCGGACAAATCACTTATCTTGTTGTTTTTTAGATTCAAATATGTAAGATTCTCAAAATATTTAAGCTCATCAACACTGGTTATGCCCTTTCCCGATAAGTCCAAGGAAGTAATGTCCTGAATATCAAACTTATATATTTCTCCTTCAGGTTTTTTAATGAGCGAACGTACTGTTTCTTCAAAAGCCTTATCTTTAAACTCAATGGGCTTATTCTTTGTAATATAAAGCCTATTGAGTTCAGATGAAAAACTCACTTCTCCACCAAACTGCTCAACAATATATTTTAAAGCAACCACATATACATTTTCTTTTTCAGTTTCCTGTGTTTCAGGATTTAATGTCTCAATCGTATATAGCCCCATCACATTAAAAGGAACAGTATGAGGAACTCCGTTTATAATAACTGTCTTATTTCCCTTGGTGACTACCATTTCCTTGTTCAATTTTTCATATGTCAGTTTATATGTATCGGTAGTTACAACCTGTGTTGAAACACCAAGTGCATCACATAGTTTTTCAATTGGGAAATACGTAATTCCATCAACATCAATTGCACCCGGATTTGCCACAAGTTCCGCACCATTCACATACACAGTCCTTTTACTGTCTGCTTGGTTCATAACTCCAAAGCTATTTATGCAAATTATAAAAGCAAGCATCATAACAAGACTTTTAACTGACTTTTTTTTACTACTGAACATTTATTATCTCTCCTCTAACTTTTATTAATGATTACCAAAATCTATCGTCGGCGTTGGTGTTCTTTTTATCGGTGTTGGTGCCGGTTTTGTCGGCGTCGATTGTTTCTTTGTCGGTGTTGGCAACCTTTTCGTTGGCGTCGGTTGTTTCTTTGTCGGCGTAGGCAGCCTCTTCGTCGGTGTCGGTGGCTTCTTTGTAGGAGTCTTTATAATCGACTTCGTAGCTACAGGCCTCGGTGTATTCGTCGGCTGCAGTATTGGTGTATTCGTCGGTGCAACAGTCGGATCCTCCGTTGGTTCCTCTGTCGGCTCCTCTGCTGGTTCAGTTGCAGGAGTCTCTGAAATTGTAGGCTCCGGAGTCACAGGCTCTGTTGGCTCAACATCAGAAGGAACAGGCGTTAACTCCAACACAGTAGGAGACGGCTCAGGCCCAGGTGTACCTTTACCGGGAAAAACAAATGCCACAAATAATATGGCTATAAAATTAAATATTATTAGCCCTCTAATAATATTTAAAACCTTAAGGTATTTTTCTTTATTATCCATTATATCCCACCCAATAAGCAAATTTCATAAAGATGATAAAAGCAAAAAATCAATTAAGATATGGTGATAATGTAATTTAAATAAACCCTAAAATAAAAAATACAAAATTATGCTACTATAATACAAAATATTTTTTAATTTAACAATTTACTATTAATTTTTCTTCCACTTCTTCCGAAATTATTATATTGTCTCTACGCCAAAATTTTATCACACACATTATCACATGTCAATGTATACCATATTGCGTATTTGTGTATTTTCTTTATATATTTATTGTATTTTGAAAATAAAAAAACTTAATATCTCGCAAGAATTAAGTATAATTATAATCCCATCATATTACATTTCATAAAATCTATTCATTGAAACTCAGAATTATAAACGAATTCAATATCGCCTTTTTTTACATATTTCTATATTGTTAGTAAATAACACCATAACATTTTAACTATTCAGTTGATGAGAGTTATCTCTTGTATATCTATGCTTATGCTTCTGTTTAAAATATTCAAGATATGTAAAAAACTTTAGAAGCTTAATAGAGCGAAATCTTTTTTTGTAGTTAAGCGATAGGTTTTTCATTATAACATAAGAATATAATCTTGATATCTCATAGTTACAATTCCTGAGTTCTTCAATTTCATCCTTTATATTTCTCTCCTGCGAGTTTTGAGGTGTTACTCCGCTCAAGTAATAATATATTGTAGCGGCAACGCTATATACATCGGAAAACTTACCCTGCTTTGAGTCTTTTGAGTAAAACTCCAATGGTGAGAAGCCATGGCTGAAGAATATTTTCTTTGTCTTCTTATCCTTATAACTTACCGCAGAACCAAAATCTATCAACACAGGCCCTCTATCTTTATGAAAAATAATATTAGAAGGCTTGATGTCCCTATGTATAATCCCCTTTTTATGGACATGTTCAACAGCATCGAGTATAGGCATAATGACATCCTTAAAGAGGCTCGGAATAAAAATGGATTTTTCTTCCTTCATATGTTCGTTAAGAGTTTTTCCCTCACAGTATTCCAAAACAATATATCCGGTGTCATTTTCCTTAAACTCATCAATACACTTAACTATATTTTTATGATTGTACTTTTTGAGAATAACACCTTCATTTATAAAGTTATCTACCGCTTCGTCATAAACCTTTTTGAATGAAGGCATCCTGTATACTAAAGTCTTTCCATCCATATCTCTTAATACTTTACCCTTTGGATAATATTCCTTCACTATACATTCAACACCGCATGTCATGTCCTCACACAAATACACAATCGACAAGTCACTGACATGAATTTTCTTTTTGATTTTGTAACGTTCCTTAAGGATAATGCCTTCTTGAAGCCATATAAAATCCATTTAAACCTTAACCTCCAATAACCCAACCAACCCCCTCCTTTGAGGGAAAGTTTACTCGCTAAAAATCAACATTAATCCTTTTTTCGGCAAAGTATTAATAAATAGTTATTTAACATTTGAATTAAATACGATTAATCTTTACATTTATCTGTCACAAAATTCTGTAAAAGCGTCGGTTATTTTGCTCTGCCAAATGTAAGATTAAGAGTAATAACGTATTTAATATAAGACATAAAGATTAATTGATTTTATAAATAAATAATAACTTTGACACACTATGAAAGTCAATAGCTACCAATAATATATGCTAATATAAACACGCGATACAAAAGTTATACAACACAAAAATTGTTGATAATTTTATAAAATATGATAAAATTAATTCAAATACATGGAAATCATTACCGAGGTTTAAGAGGTTTAAATATAGATAAAATACGATAAAAATTTATTATCGATTATCATACACTAATTGTATTTTTTATTGCTTGATTTTTAATGAAGAAATGGAGGGGGTAAAATGTCAAACATTTTAGCAGGTCATGAAATTCAAATATTGCCGTATGATATTCATCCCACTGAATTAGTTATTGTTAGAAGGATTAACGAGCATGTTAAAGTTCACTTTACAGCTATTGTTCCTGAAGGGCAGAAGGATAAATATATACAAATGACAGACATACAATCCAAGATTGAAATTAATCATAACGGAAAATCTTCTTCCACACAGCTCTTTAAAGGAATAGTAACCAATATTGAGGTTAAATCTTTCAGAGACGTTTATTATCTTGAGGTAGAAGCTGTATCATATTCATTCAATCTTGACATTAAGCTTATTAGACGCTCCTTTCAGGATAAAGATATGGCATATACCGATCTAATCAGAAAAGTAATCAAGGATTATTCGGGTGCAGACTTCATTGATGAAGCAGCTAAAAGCTCCAAGCTTGAAAAATTCATTATTCAATATGATGAAACTGATTGGGAGTTCTTAATAAGAATGGCTTCACACTTTAATACCGGACTTGTTCCCGACCCCATATCCGATAAACCCAAGTTCTGGTTTGGAGTGCCTGAGGGAAAAGGCAATAGTCTGGATGAGTTTAATTTCAGCGTTTCCAAGAAAATAAGAGATTTCAGATACTCCTCCGAAAACTTTATAGAAGGTATAGACGATAAGGATTTTATATACTACAAGGTTGAAACCGATAAAATATTGAATATTGGAGATTCTGTGAGCTTCCAAAACAAAACTCTATATGTGTACGAATCTATTGGAAGACTTTTGGATGGTGTGTTTAGACATGAATATACACTTTGTCCTAAGAAGGGTCTAAGTCAGGACCTTATCCTTAACGAAAAAGCAGTAGGCTGTTCAGTAGAAGGTAAAGTAATCGAGATAAAAGAAGACAATATAAGGGTTCATCTGGAGATAGATAAAGAGCAGCCAAAAGAAAAGGCATATTGGTTCCCATATTCTACAGCTTATACCACAGAAGGCAACACCGGCTGGTATTGCATGCCTGAGCTCGATGATTATGTTAAGTTGTATTTCCCTACCAATAAGGAAGAAGAAGGAGTCATCACCGACTCAATTAGAAGGCGTACAAAGGGCGGCGACTTTATTAAGGATCCCGATGTGAAGATATTCAGAACCAAATTCGGCAAACAAATTCTTTTTAATGACAAGGAAATTGTCATATCTGCAAAGGATGATGAAATAGTAATCAAGCTTAACGAAGATAATGGCATTGAAATATACAGCAAAAAGGATATCAAAATAGTTGCAGATAAGGGAATCTCCATGGAATCCAAACAAACAATCCAGATGTCTGCAGCAACAGGTATTGGAATCAAATGTAAGAACAGCCTGATTGAAATGAATGGAATTACTACAATAAAAGGTGATCAGGTTAAAACCAATTGATATGGTATAACGCCATTCATAATTGTGTTTATATTTGTACGTATATTTGATATATTATTATATTAAAATAACTCAATATTATTTGTATAGAGGAAGAAACAATATGGAAGATATGTCTAACCTAAAGGATGTAATAATTCCCGAAAGATTAAGCAAGATGAAAGACTTGCAACAGCATAAGCTTTTATATGATATTATAAGGGATTTTCTTAACAATCTTATAGATTATCAGGAAACTGCTAACAATAGGCTTGTTGAAAGGGTCTTTAGTGAAGTTGAGGATGTTGAGAGCAGATATGATATATTTGTGACAATTTCAAAAAAAGAAGATGTTAGTCCTATTGATGAGTTTTTATTCCCTGTTTTTCCTGAAGATTTAGAGATTAAAGAAATAAGTTCATTTGATATACTTGATGGAATAAAAAAAGGAGAGGACATAAAGCTATCTACTGTATTTTTAAAATGCGACTATACGGTTATCAGGGAAATAGCTAAAAGTGCCCGCAAATTTTCCGGAGAGATAATTACAGACAGAAAAAGATACAGGATTAAAGTCAAGCTTGTTCAGAATAAATCCTATTCAAATGAAGTGGAAAATTTATATAATATTTTCCAGAAAAATAGTGTGGCCTGGAAGACTCTTAATAACCCTTACCTCAATAAGTTCTTTGATGTAATTCTCACAGGATGTGAAGGTATGATTGAGGAAGATGAGGAAATTCAGGAAATAACATTTAATCTGGAAGAATATGAACAATACAAGTTATCGGACATGGTGCTTTTGTGGAATGTTCAGAAGTTAAACCTTAAAAGTGATGGATTTCCCATGCCTGCTATAGATAATGTCAACTTTGAGCACTCCATATCATTGAGCAAGCTGGGCTATGAAAACGGTTACCTTGTAGATGTAAATGAAGCTCTGGTAAAATATGTTAAGCGAACTCAAGAGGAACTGGTTATTATATCACCTATGGAATTGGCAAGTACCTGGGACATTATCAAGATAACTCAGAATCCTCAGGAAGAAAAGAGAAAAACCCACTATGAGCTTGTATCAAACCGTCGCAGACCCGGATTTATAAATAGATTTGCTCAAAAACAAAGTTCAATTATAAGAACAAAAGGCGAGATATCAAGAATTGCCAATTCATTTGATGTTTCAAAGTATTTTGAGCTTGTAAGCATAGAAATTCTTCCGGGTAAAGTCGGATCAGCAACAACATATGATATGAATTCATTTATAATAGACGATATCAGAATTGGAAATGACAAAAAGATAATGCACTTAAAATTTAAATCGGATTATAAGGATAATTTTCTTATTCATGACCATTTAAGCTTTATTGTGTCTGAAATCCAGATGTATTTTCCCGAATATGAATGTGAAGGGGAGTTAATATGAATTATATCTGGGATATTATAATAAAAGCACGTCAGCTTGGAATAGACGAAACAAAAATCAAGTTTATTGCTGCTAAAAGCTATTCTCCATATATGGAGCTTAGCAATGAAAACATAAATTTCAAGGATATTGAGCAGGAAGTTGAATTAAACCCTTATTACAGGTTTTTTGAAATTTTTAAAAACTTTTTCAGCCTGGATAATTTTGAGGACCTTGAGCTTAGAGAAACATTGTTTGATATTGCAATCCACTTTCTAACAAGCATCGACCTCATGTCAGGCATGAATAAAAGAGAATTCTACTCCAGGTTTATCATAACGGATATCAATAACGGCCTTCTTGGAAATGAAATAAAGGAAGGCTTTCAGTTGTTTGACAGGATGGATAAAATCGTTATAGCACAGAACATTATCAGGCTGTACATAACTGGTGAGGGACTTTATCTATTGAAAGACACTGTAAGAAGGATTTTCCATAAATCCACTATATATGCCAATTATGAGACAATTGACGAATTGTTGTTTTATATACCTTATGAGCGAACTGATCTTAATGTGGCTAAATTCGAGTTTATAAAAACAATATTCCTACCCATAAATTTTCGGGTGGAAGTATATTGGATGGATCACTTCGGCATTATAGGTACCGATGAAACCATGAAAATAGATAAAATTGCATTATATTGATAAATTTTAGGGGGGGATTCTTATTAATAATATAAATAGAAACGGTATTAAAAGATTATATAAAAAGGCTGAGCTTATTGAGATGACAACCTTCCAGCTTCGTACCATCTGCTATGATGAAAAGCTGGTAAAAGGAATTGTCGATCACCTTGACAGAGAGAAGCTTATTAGCACAATCCTGAAATTCAGGAGTGCTGAGGAGAGCCTTTTAATTAAAGACTACAGGGAAGCCGGCTTTGAAAAAATAGATAAAATTATCAAAAAATATCTTGTAACTCCTTTACAAGACAGGGAAAAGATTAAAATACCTGCAAAAATTACCTTGTATAATGATATCGGCCTGAAAAAGGAAGATATGTACAGAATTGAAGTTGAAAACGATATAGAAGAATCCAATGTACTGCTTGTAAATGAAAACAACAATCTTTGCGGGATATTTAATCTTTTAAAGGATACCACAAAAGAAAACTCTTACTTTCTTGTTGTTAACAACAATCTGAAGATTGAGAAAATAAACAGCAAGAATTATAGCTTCCTGTTCTTTAAAAAGGATGATTCGGAATATCTATACAAAGTATATTACTCCGACAAGCCTCTTCCAACACCAAATCTTCAATACTACAAAGTTCCTGTAATAGATTTGGAATTTAGGGAGCTTGAGGAAACAGATACTGTTCTCGCAATAGACTTCGGTACCTCCAATACTACGGCAGGTGCTTTCTTAAGCAGCAGTTATGTTTCGTCTCCATGCTATAACGACATTCTTAACGGTAGAATAAAGCTTAATGAAATTAATATTGTTAAGTTCCTGGATGTTACGAAAAAGGACGAAAAATGGATCGATATAATACCGACATTAGTCTATGTTGCAGACTGTTCAGACCCACATAATGTAAAATATATATATGGGTATGAAGCAAAAAATATTTTAAGAAGATACGACTATACAGGAAATGCAAGCTTTTTCCAGGGTATCAAGAGATGGGTCAACAATTATCATAAGATGGAAGAAATCTATGATGAAAAAGGGCATACTGCATTAGTCAGCAGAGGAGACATTATAAGGTCCTATATAAAGCATATTATTCAAATTGCTGAGCACCAGTTTAAATGCAAGTTTAAAAATATACATATATCGAGTCCTGTTAAGCTTAAGCAGCAATTCTTGGAGATGTTTCAGGAGATTATTCCGGAATACAACCTCGAAATCGAAGATGCCCTTGATGAAGGAATTGCAGTATTATATAACACAATCGCAGACCAAATTGACAAAAACAAGTACACTGACGGTGATGAATATAAGGCACTTATAATAGACTGCGGAGGCGGTACTACCGACCTTTCCTCATGTTCCTTCAGAATAGAGGAAGGTTATATATCCTACAAGATTGATATAAATACAACCTATGAAAACGGTGATACCAATTTTGGAGGAAACAATATAACATATAGAATACTGCAGTTTATGAAGATACTTTTTGCACAGTATTATAAAAATAAAAACGAATTGTTTGATATTGACCACCTTATAGATCTGCCAAGCGGTGATATATTCAGGTATGTTGACGAATACGGCGTTTCAATGGTGTATGAGAGATTCGAAAACTTCTATAGAGAAGCAGAAAAGGTAATTCCTACAAGATTTAAGGAATACGAAAACAAGTTGAGTGAAGATTACCAGAGAGTTAAAAACAATTTTTACTTCCTATGGGAAATCGCCGACAATATGAAGAAGGAGTTTTTCCAGAAAACAAACATACTTAGAAACAAGTTCAATTGTACCGACATTGACGGTCAAGAAAGCGATCTTCATATAACCACACTGAATAAATGGTGCCTTTCAATTATAGATAAAGGTACTTTTAAGACTGTTTATGAAGTTCCTGATATTGTATTTAATATAAAAGAAATAAATAAGCTTATAAAAGGCGATATATACGAAATCGTAAGGAAGTTTCTTGACACTTTCTACCAAAACAGAAAACTTCAGGATTACTCCATTATTAAGCTAACAGGCCAATCCTGCAGAATTGACATTTTCAAAGAGGCTTTAAAGGAGTTTGTGCCGGGAAGGAGTATTGAGTTCAAGCAAAGGAAGGAAGATGACGAGAGCATTCCCGATCTTAAGCTATCCTGTTTAAGAGGTGTTTTACGTTATCTCAACTCTAAAAAGATCGGTGATATTGAAGCAGTAATAAGAAACAACGTTCCTGTTATTCCATACTCTGTAAGTGCCCTTACATTTAACAAACAGGAAAAGATGCTCATATGCAGTTTGGATAAGGTAACTCAGGCAAAAGGCTTTATATCAAGGCCTATTGGAGTATTGGAAGTGGAATTTTTCTTAAAGAGCCACGAGGGTGCATTAAGACAGAAGTATATATATAAAAATGATTTCAACGATTATAAAAGAATTTTGCCTGAAGAAATAACACAAGAATATCAAGGAAAAATAATGCAGGAGGATACAGATACTATACACAACGGTGAAATTCGTTTCTTTCTCTATGCTCATGATAAAAACTGGGGTTTCCATGTGGTACCAATTGCAAGAAAAGAGGACCATCTATATATCGGTAAAAAGAAATTCTTTGCCTTTGAGGATGATTTATCCGAGCTTGATTTCTTTGACGGTTTAAAATAGCATGGTCTGGGGGAGGCGTTATAATTGTTTTCAAATATTTTCCCAAACTTTGGAAAGGGCAGAATACTTAAAAAAGAGATGTTGGAAAACTTAAGGGATTTTCCAAGAAACTTTTTCGACATCTATTTTAAGAATTATTCAAACGGCATAATTGCAGGTACCGATATACATATCGGCGGTAATAACATCACCGTCAAAAGCGGTATTATTAAGCATAACGGTCGGATTTACATGTTAACAGATGAGTATGAGTTTCCTTATTACAATACCAACAAGGAAGTTGTAATAAAGGTAAAGTTCCTTGGAGACAGCTCTGAGGGAGACTTCAGCACATATAGAACCAAAATTTTTCTTGACGATGTCATTGAAAAAAGTGAGGATGAATTAGAACTCGGCAGGTTCAAACTTCGTGAAGGTGCAATATTAAGATCGGTTTATACGGACTTTTATGACTTTGAAACTGAATTTAATACAGTCAACATAATAAATGCAGAGTATTCGGGCTATGGTAAAAGCACATTAAGTCCGGATATACTAAGGTATTTTTCTAAGATAGTGCTAAAACACCATTCGGAAAACATTTATGATGTCAGCTTTGCAATGCATTGCATAAGCGAAAATGAAGTCACAAGGGATATGATCATATATTATATAGCAAACAGGTTAAAAATTGAATATAAGGATTATACCAATTTAGAGATATATAAGTATTTAAAGACAATTGTCAAGGAAATTGAAAGTGGCGTTAAGAAAGTTGAGGTACGTCCTAACAGGCCTACCAGAATTATTGTTGACTAATAAAAGCCGGGATAGAAAAATACTCCCGGCTTTCTTAGTGTAAAAATGCCATTATATATTTTTACATCAAAGAGCAATCTCAAGCTTTATAAGCTTTGCCAGTATCTTAACATCCTTCTTAAACAGAGTAGTCGTTACAAGACTTCCTCTATTGCTCACAATCAGATATTTTGAGGCATCAATAGATTTGACCTGCCTTACAACTCTTCTTCCATTTATCTCAACAAAATAGATTCCGTCTTTTTCAAAATCATGTACACTGTGGCAAAGAGCAATATCACCATTGCTTATCCTAAAGCCTGCCATATCATCGTCTTCTATGAACAAATAAAACACCTTATCCTTTGGGTACCCTTCAATTTTGTTGGAAATTATGGGCATCTTCCTGGTATCAACAGCCTTGTCCATCTTATAATTATATACAGGGACTGTTGCCAAAACTCCTGCTAACGCATCATTCCATATATCCTGGACCGGCTTTTCAACTATCCTTACCACATTAGGATCAGGTTCAGGTTTATTGTATTTTTCATCGTCATATAAATCAACCTTGCCTATTTCTTTCCTTAATGCTTTTGAAATTTTATTAACCAGTTCTTCACTCAGTATTTTCCTGCCTGATTCTACATCTATAATATATGTTTCAGATACACCCACAATTTTCGCAAGCTGCTTTTGTGTCATACCCACTTCCTTTCTAAGTCTGCTGATTTCATTGCCTAATCTGCTCATATACATTCTCCTAACTATATAATACGTTATTACTCTTAATATACATGATGTTTTTTAATATTTATTATAAATTATGTTTACAATTTTGAAAACACAAACACAAATGTCCTCAAATGCCTCTATTAGAAAATATTATTCGAGTTAGCGTAAAGTTATTGTAGGGAATGAGACATAAAATACCATATAAAATTGAAAAGAAGATGACATCCTGTTAAGATATTAATACAAAAAAAAATCTAACAGAAAGGATGACATCTTCTATGTATAATAGTATACAACATTTTAATGAATTTGGGGCAAAAAGAATTGAAAAAGATTATATCCCCCTATGAAATTTTTTGATAAAATATACATTGATAACACATGAATAATATGGAAAGGAAGGAGATGAAAAGCAGAGAATGTCATACAAAGTTACTGTGGGAAATGCTGTTTTAGAAAAATGTATTGAAAGTGTTCAGTTTAATGCTTTTACTCCAAGTGATTACATATTTACTTCTAGATGTAATAATAAAAATTTAATAAAAATAACAGGAAATATTGATACTGAAGAAAGTACTGTTGTACTCTATTAATGGGCGTTACTTCATGCAACTAATCCTGAGTGTTATAAAGAAATGATTATAGAGCATTATAAAGAAGAAAAATTGCTGAGAAAAGTTACTTTTTCTAATGCATTTGTGGTAAAACATAGTGAGAATTATTCAAATGATAAAGGTGTTGGAACGTTTACACTTTACATAAAGCCTTTTTTTGGACAAGATATTGTGGTAACAGGTGAGATGTCACCACTTAGTTCGACGGCAAAGCCAAATTCTATACATGAAATTGAAGAAGAAAAACAAAATCAGAATGATGAACAAAAGCACAATACTAATAATTCTACTCTTTCAAAAGAAGGTGTGCTAAGTTTTACTAAAAGGCTTGAAAAACAAAAAGAAAAATCAGACAATATAACTATTGTAGAATATGGTGAACATCTTACAAAAGATGAAAAAAGAAGGAAAGTATTAAAATCTAATGTTCAATATACAACACCTGAAGGATATACATATAGAACCGATGAATTAGGGCGTATTGTAAGTTGTGAAGGAACTTTGAAAAAAGGATTGGCAGAAAGAAATGAATATGCTCAAAGAATAGTTGGGCGTGAGGACAGATTGCCCGATGACGAGGGAGGACATTTAATAGCATCTATTTTTAAGGGTTCCGGTGATATAGATAATCTTGTACCGATAAACGCAAATCTAAATAAAGGCGAATGGAAAAAACTTGAAAACATTTGGAAAAAGGCTTTAAATGCAAAACCCCCCAAAAAAGTTCAAGTTAAAATAACACCAGTCTATGAAGGAACTTCAAAGCGGCCTGCAAGATTTAAAATTAAATATACAATAAATAATAGATTGAGAAAAAAAGACTTTAAAAATGCACCAGGAGGTCAATAATATGGAAGAAAGATTAAATGAAATATACGGAAAGATTGCAGATACATTAAATGACACGATTCCTGAAGAATGGGACAAGATTTATATGTATGGAGAAATCGGAGAGGGGGTAAGAGAAGCATTTTTCTATTACTATCCATCAGAAAGCAATGAACCAGTATATAGTCATAAAATTCCAGAAATATTTGATATAAGTGAAGATGAATATGATAAATTATGGTATCAGTTATTAGATAATCTTACAGAATTATGGAATGAATTTAAAAATAATGGACAAGAAACTTGGACAAACTTAACATTTGTACTAGATAATGAAGGAAGATTTAAAATTGAATATGATTATACCGATTTATCTGATGCAGACGATATTGAGCGTCAAATAATCTGGGAATATAAGTACCTAGGTATTATACCTGAAGATGAAGATGAAAAAAAGATTATTGAAGAATACATAAAAAGTACACAAAATAATTAAAAGCCTCTAAAATAGAGGCTTTTCTAAATATTATGAAAACATCGCGTTGTTTTGATGTTGTATAATAATACTTGATATGAAGACCTCGAACAAATAATCTAAAAATAAGAAAAAATGGAGGTCAGCCATGTCAGAAAAAGTAAAGAGAATTACTAAACAGTATACAAATGAGTACAAAGCAGAAGCGGTTAAACTTACGAGAAAAATAGGGATCACAAAGGCAGCTATAGAATTAGGTGTACCCAAGAGTACATTAAGCCAGTGGGTAAAGCGTGCAGAAATAGGTGATTTGGATACTGGTATGGGCACTCAAACTCCAGGATCTGCAATGACTCAAGCTATGGAAATTCAGCATTTACGGGCGGAAATTAAAGCTTTGGCAAAGGAAAATACACGATTGAAAAAAGAGAATGACTTTTTGGAGGAGGCTTTCGCTTTTTTCGCCGCGAGCCGTCAGAGGTTGGCAAAGAAGAGCGAATGAAACTTATTGCAATAAAGACCGAAAATGGTAAATTGACAGGAGACATTGCGTTTTATTGCAGGGTATTAAAGGTCTCTCGACAAGGGTTCTATAATTACCTTGAAGCACAGAAGAAGCCTCGGAATACAAAGCTCTGGCGGCCGAAATGTACAAAATAATAGAAGAAGATGAGTGTAATGATACATATGGGCGATATCGTATGCATAAAGCCTTAGAACTAAAGAAAGAAGCCAAAGATGGTGATTTTCCACATATACCCTGCGAAAGGACAGTGTATCGAATAATGGAACGTTTGGGCATAATGCACACCCCTAAGCGTAAGCCTAATGGGATAACAAAGGCAGACAGGGAAGCTATGAAGTCCGATGACAAGATCAAAAGGGACTTCACATCGGAAAGGCCTCTGGAGAAGGCAGTGACGGACATCACGGAGATTCAGACTGCCGATGGCAGAGGTCAAGAGCATAATATGGCGATATTTCATGAGTTATTGGAATAATCGCAGGATCTGTTCGGCGAATGGTGGGCTTCCGCCGATGGTAAAGAGAAAGAAGTTCTATGAGGGACAATATACTAAGACAGCGTAACAAGGGGAGCAAGGCACTGCACTGGGATATAATGGGATTTCGCTATGTTCCACCCCATTATATCCCAGTGCAAAAACCATAAATAGTTCGAGAAAAATGTGTCAAGTAATATTGACAATATCAGGATAACCAAACACCATCTGCTTCTTCAAAAAGAACAGGTACCTCTTTAGTGCCATTTAACTGGTGATTTTTATAAGCCTTAATTTCTTCATATTCAGCTTTCTTTTGCCTTTGCCCCGCAGTTTGAATTACATCCCAGACCCCCTGATGGCTTATTGTTTGGTTTGTTAACTCCGAAATAGTTTGAGCCACCTGACGGTAAGATTTTTGGCAGCTAAGTCCTAATATTTTTTCTGCTAAATTAGGAGATATCAACCCTATTGTTTCAAAACCAAGGGATTGGTCAAGTAAATACATATGCTGAACTTGACCATTTTCATCTGTTTTTCTATAAACATTTCTTTTTACAGCAACTTCACCCATTAAAGTTTTTAAAGTAGTTATTTTTTTACCTCCATGCCGTAATTCCTTTTTGTTTCTATCCTCGGCAAGCTGTTTGTCTGTTTGCTCAAGAAACTCTTGTAGAAAGCCTTTGGCTATTTTACAACCCATTTCAAAGAAAAATCTTTCTAAATCCTTGAATGTTATTTCTTTTTGATTTAAAATATTCATATCACGTCACCTCATTTGATGGTATTTTCAACTAATCAATATACAGGAAAGACGTGATTATGGGAAGGGGTTTTTTAACTTCTTCCCATATTTTTTTGAAAAATTGCATACTTTAATTTTACTCTAAGAAAATAAAGCCCTATAAGGCTTTCAGCAATTTTTTAATTATCTAAGTGTCAAAGAACCGGAAGAAATACAAAGAAGATTTCAAAATACTATTTGCAATGCAAAAAAGGGGTAAGGCAGATTTATTGATGATAATAGTTAGTTAAATTTTATTGTACATATTGACAAAACTTGATTTGACACATACAATATATCACATCAAGTATTTTCGATGTGAGGTGAAAATAATGGAAGCTACATATGAAGAGCAGGCAAAGGTGTTTAAAGCCTTCTGTGATGAAAAACGCTTACGGATACTTGAATTACTTCGAAGCGGTGAAAAATGCGCATGCATTTTGGTAGAGCAGTTAGATATGGCACAGTCCACATTATCATACCATATGAAGATATTATGCGAATCTGGCGTTGTTGATAGCAGGCAGGACGGAAAATGGACACATTATAAGATTAGTGAAAAAGGGAGCGGTTTTGCGTTAGAACTTCTTAAAACAATAACAATGCAAAACACTACTATTGAAACAAATGACTGTTGTTAGATTAACGCCATCAGGAAGATGGCTTTTTATAACAAGAACATATCGAAAAATCTTGATGTGTCTAGATAAAAGTGAGGTGTACGGCTAATGCAAGTAATAAGAGGTGTCTGGGATTTTATACAAATGCAAATTCTGGGTATGAAATGGCTTAATGATTTAATTGGTAGTGGTTTAACAGCTTTAGGATTAGATACATCTAATCGTTGGATTGGAAGTATTCAATTTTTTGTCTATGATGTAATAAAGATTACCCTGTTGTTATGTTTTCTGATTTATATTATTAGCTACATTCAGAGTTATTTTCCGCCGGAACGTAGTAAAAAGATACTAGGGCGTTTTCATGGTATTGGAGCGAATGTGGCAGCTGCTCTGCTGGGAACGGTGACACCATTTTGTTCCTGTTCATCAATACCGCTTTTTATAGGTTTTACATCTGCAGGTCTACCTTTGGGGGTAACCTTTTCATTCCTTATTTCTTCTCCTATGGTGGATCTTGGTTCTCTTGTTTTATTAATGAGTATTTTTGGTGAAAAAGTCGCTGTTATCTATGTTGTGGTAGGACTTATCATAGCTGTCATTGGCGGTACGCTTATTGAAAAGCTTCACATGGAGAAGCATGTTGAAAGCTTTATTCTTACTGCTGGTAGCATAGATATAGAATCCCCCGACTTAACAAGAAAAGACCGGCTTGTTTATGCCAAAGAGCAAATGCTCTCAACCTTTAAAAAGGTATTACCGTATATCTTAATAGGAGTTGGTATCGGCGCGATTATTCATAACTGGATTCCTGAAGGATGGGTGTCAACTGTACTTGGAAGCAATAATCCCTTTGGAGTAATATTAGCGACATTAATCGGTGTTCCGATGTATGCTGATATTTTCGGTACTATTCCCATTGCAGAAGCATTATTTGCTAAAGGTGCACAACTTGGAGTTATACTTTCATTTATGATGGCTGTAACCACACTTTCATTGCCTTCTATAATTATGTTGCGTAAAGCAGTTAAACCAAAGCTTCTGGCGCTTTTTGTTGCAATTTGTACAATCGGAATTATAATTGTCGGTTATTTATTTAATGCTTTTCAGGCGTTGATAGTTTAGGAGGAAATAAAGTATGGCAAAGAATATGAAGGAGAGATTTACTATGGCATTGTTTAGTAAGAAAAATAAAAAAGAGGAAACTACATCTTATTGCTGCGGAGGAAATTGTGATCCGAAAAGCATGGCAAAAGCAGAAACCGCTAAATCCGAAAGTGCAGGAGTAAAGGTATTGGGAAGCGGATGTGCCAAGTGTAATCAACTTAAAGAGGCAACAAAAGCAGCTTTGGAACAACTTGGAATGGACACTGCCATTGATCATGTAACTGACTTTTCACAGATTGCAGCGTATGGAGTGATGACTACCCCTGCTCTTGTCATTGATGGAAAGGTTGTATCCTATGGCAAAGTGCTTAAAACTGATGAGGTCGTAAAAATCCTAAAGGACTTTTTGTCACATGGATAACTAACTGGTTGATAAAATCCTTTACCATGTTCGGTATTGTATGGCTGTTTTTCTATGAGATATTTAAAGCGTTTATCCCAGCTGAACTGACAAAGGATTATCTTGCAGGAGCAATTCTTCTTGAAGCTGCTCCGTGTACAGAGATGGTATTTGTATTAAGCCATTTGACAAAAGGAAATGCAGCTTATACTGTGGTGCAAGTGACAACAAATGATCTTGTATCCATTACACATTGTAGGTGTGCTTGTTAAAGTACCAGTTATGTTGATTCTGGTTAAGATAGCAAATAAAACTATTCGCTGGTTTCCAGTGAAAAACTGAAAAGGAGGTATGGACAATGAGCAATAAACCTAAGGTCGCCTTTATATGTGTCCATAATTCATGCCGAAGCCAAATAGCTGAGGCACTTGGTAAACATTATGGGTCTGACGTATTTGATAGCTACTCTGCTGGCACAGAAACAAAACCCCAAATCAATCAAGATGCTGTTCGCCTAATGAAAGAACTTTATGATATAGATATGGAGAAAACTCAACATTCAAAGTTGCTTGATGAAATCCCTCCAGTAGATATCGTTGTTACTATGGGGTGCAATGTGGAATGCCCTTACCTTCCATGCAAACATAGAGAAGATTGGGGACTAGATGATCCCACAGGTAAGAGTGATGAGGAATTTAAAAATGTAATTTCAATAATAGAAGCAAAAATAAAAGAATTAAGAGGTAAATTAAAATAAAAATAACGCCAATTACAAATCTATTAGTTGGCGTTATAATGTTATTGTTGATATGTTTTCACGGATGCCCTTAAAACTCTAAAACAGAGGGCAGCTAAAGAACTTGGTTATTCAACAATGGTAATGCTTATTATTAGACATGTATAGGGATATAATGCGATAATGGCATATATAGAAAATCATATATATAATGATAATAAAAACAGTAATAAAACAAAAGTTATACCAATTCGGAGGAGGATTTGATATGAGTGTATGCACGTTTATAGCAGCAAATTGCCCTATGGATGAGGTAAGACTGTCAAAAAAATATCCGTTATAGGAAAGGACCAGATAAGAAAAACCTTTATCCGAATGAAAATATAAAGACGGTTTGCTATATAAGTAATCTACCTAAAAATCCAATGTTGAGATTTGCAAATATACCTAGCCTACTATATGGTGCACAGATTGTCGGATGGATAAATGCATCATCTGATAATATTGATGATGAAAGGAGGTTGTTTGATGGATTGTTTAAGAAGTATGAATAATGCATTGGAGTATATTGAAGAGCACTTAACAGAGGAAATTGATTATAGTGAAGTATCTAAAATCGCATATTGTTCAGAGTATCATTTCAAGCGGATGTTTTCTTTTTTAGCAGGCATAAGTTTATCAGAATATATTCGGAGAAGGAGACTAACGTTGGCTGCACTTGATTTGAAAGATAGGGATTTGAGAATAATTGATGTAGCCGTCAAATATGGCTATAATTCGGCGGATTCATTTTCCCGTGCTTTTCATTCCCTGCATGGCATTCTTCCTTCTGAGGCAAGGAGTGAGAATACACAATTAAAAGCCTATCCTAGAATGACCTTTCAATTATCAATTAAAGGAGGATGTGAAATGAACTATCGTATTGTTGAGAAAGGACCTTTTAAGTTAGTAGGATTTAAGAAGAGAGTTCCAATTATTTTTAATGGTGTCAATCCGGAGATTGCAAAAATGACTGAACTTTTAACCATGGATGTTATTAAACAATTAAAAGCAATTTCAAATGTAGAACCTACAGGCATTATTAGTGCTTCCACTAATTTTTCAGAAGGTAGAATGGAAGAGAAAGGAGAATTAGATCATTACATCGGGGTAGCAACAACAAGTAATGAAACTGCAGATTTTGATGTATTACAAATTGATGCTAGTACCTGGGCTGTATTTGAATCGATTGGACCATATCCGGAAACACTTCAAAATGTGTGGGGTAGGATATACTCAGAGTGGTTTCCATCTTCAGGATACGAGGCGGTTGAAGGACCTGAAATTTTATGGAATGAGAGTCCAAACACTGGAAATCCAAAGTATCGAAGCGAAATCTGGATTCCAGTAAAGAAAAAAGACTATTAACTACATTTATG
>Ga0208695_1000823_pt1 | contig 30091 bp, 31 predicted proteins | sample AD_UKC111_MetaG_FD_184449 | JGI IMG/M metagenome (GOLD analysis project Ga0208695, IMG submission 184449) | Active sludge microbial communities of municipal wastewater-treating anaerobic digesters from Hong Kong - AD_UKC111_MetaG (SPAdes)... | ecosystem: Engineered > Bioreactor > Anaerobic >...
ATTAGCTACATTGGATAATTTCCTTATACTCGATTTCGAGAAAGGAACTAAGAAGATTGATGCATTAAAGTTGGAGATAAATGATTTAAAAGAGTTGAAACAAGCAGGTACAGAAATAGTTAAGGCTGGTTTTCCTTATAAAGGAACAATAACAGATACAGTTACAGCACTTGAAGAGTGGTGTGAATGGGCTGCAACCGAAGATTATATGAATAGTACTATGGGTAAAGCATTTAATACTAAACAAGGTCAGGTTCTACCAAGAGCTGATTGGAAGAGTGTTCTAACTCTACCTAATGGTGCAGGTTATCTATGGCACAGAAATTCTTTTAAAGATTGGATTACAAAGATAAATAGATTGGCAAAGTACAAAATTCATGTTGCACATGTTAAAGATATTTTCTTAGAGAAAGACAATGAAGTTGTTTCATCTAAGGACTTAGATTTGATAGGTAAAGACAAGAATATATTATGTGCTAATGCTGATGCAATTGGATATATTTATCGTAATCCAAAAGCTCCATTAGAGCTTAGAATATCTTTCAAAAATCACAATCAGGACTTAGTTGGTTCCAGATGTCAGCATCTAAGGAATCAAGACTTTGTATTAGCTGTGAATAATGAGGATGGCTCTATTAAAGAGGCATTCTGGAACAAAATCTATATTGACTAACGAAAGTAAGGTTAATGGAAGAAACAGTAATTGAAATGTCAGAGGAGTTAAGGCACCAGTGTATGAGCATCTTTAAATATGTTAGAGATTGCTATGGAAGTGAAATTAACAAATCTATACTTTTCAGAGAATTCAATATTGGTGAAAATAACAAAGAAAAGATTTTTAAATTTTTAGAATCAAATGGTATTAAATTTGTTAAAACGTCTAAAGAACCACAGAAAAAAGGACTAGGTCAAAAAAAAGTAGTTGTTAAAGGAAACTTTGAAGTACCTGATTTTGATAATCTTTATGATGATAGTTATGTACCACCTATAAGAAAAGTAACTATTAGTTCTACTTCAGAACCTAAAGTAACAGCTTCAAAAGCTACTGCAAAATCTTTAGCAAATTATGTTATAAAGAAAACTGCTGAAGAAATTCAGAAGAAAAAAGAGCAAGAAAAAGTACTTGAAGATTTGAGAAAATTTTCTTCTCAAAGTGGATATTATGGAAAAAAGTCCGTAAGCAATTTTAATACCAAAACATAGTCAGGTTAAAAGACTATAAAACCAAAATAACACAAACAATTAATGTCATTAAATTTTAGCATTACAAAAGAAACAAAAGAGAACACAAGTAAAGGTCTTTACCCTGTAAAGATTCATGAAGGTGGTAATTTTATTACTGGAGCAGAATACAATGAGGAATTCGATTGTTTGGATATAACATTTGAGAATGATAGCTACAAGCATCGTGAAAGAATGTTTAATCCAACTAAGAATGTACCTACTTGGACTACACCAGAAAAACAATTAGCTGCCTTTCAGTCAAGAATTGCACATTATTTACGAAGATTTATGGATATCAACGAACAAAACCAAATCGAGGGAAACACTTTCCAAGAGATGTGCCAAAACGTTGCTATCGCTTTGAAAGAAAATGCAACAGGTAAACCTTTCTCATTAAAATTAGTTTATGATAAAGCATTTCAATATCCACGTATTCCGAACTTAGGTCGTGTAATAGCAGTTGAAGGTGAAGAGCCATTATCGTATTCTAAATGGGAAAAGGAAAACGTACTTTTACCTGAAGTTTCATCTGCTCCATCTAACACAGATGCGTCAGAATTGTTTTAATTTGTCTAATTTTAATTAATTTTTAAGCTAGTTAGGTTAGGGCGATTAGCTCAGTTGGTCAAGAGCCCCATATTGGTATGGGAGGTCACTGGTTCGAGTCCGGTATGGTCCTAGCCGACTAGTTTCATTTTTTAGCATGACCGTATTTAATCTAAAAAATGTATCCAAAGAAGAACGAGAGTTGACTAAGGATAATGTTTTAAAGAAAGTGTCTGAATTGCAGATTTTCGAGTATTATTTTGGAAATAGAATAACACTAAGAGAATCTTATACTAATCCTTTAAGAGCTGATAGCGCACCAGGTTGTAAGTTTTTTATAGGTAGAACAAACAAGTTACTGTTTATCGATACATCAAGACAAAACTCAGTTAGAGATTGTTTTGGTTTTGTATGTGATAAATACAATTGTAATTTGAGAATGGCTCTACAAATAATTAATAGAGACTTTAAGCTTGGCTTTGAAGGAGAAGAATTAGGACATCTTGTTTATGACTTTTCTCAACCAACTCTCGATTACTTCGAGGAACAAGAACAAGAGGAAAAAAAACTGTTATGTTTAAAGAGAGCCTTTAGATATGCAGATAAAAAGTATTGGCAACAATATGGAGTAGGTCTAATGACATTGAAGAAATTTAATGTTATACCTATTCAAACAGTATTCTATGATAACCGTATCTTATGGAGGGACTCAGAAGAAAATCCAATATATTGTTATAATTTTCCTAATGAAAAGAAAAAGAAGATTTATCGTCCTTTAGAAAAGGATAAAAAGTACAAGTTTATTAGTTCTTCTGGAATGGGAGGAATATATCAAGGATTTGATCAGTTACCTAAAAAAGGTGATTTGTTAATTATCACAAAATCAATGAAGGATGTTATGACTTTGCATGGATTTGGTTATCCAGCAATAGCACCTAACAGTGAAAACTGTAGCATTCCACTTGATTTCTATGATAATCTATTAGATCGTTTTCGTGAAGTCATATTGTTTTATGATAATGACGAAGCTGGTCTATTAGCAACAAGTCAAATCTCTGAAGACTTAGACATGTCTTATATTCTTATACCTAAAGAATATGGAGTAAAAGATATATCTGATTTCTACAAGAAATATGGTCCTCAAGATACAGAAACATTACTTGATGAACTATTGTACAAACCGTTCAGATGAAAACAAGCGAAAAATTAAAAGGAGTAATTGATGATAAATGGTTACAGAAATTAACTCCAATACTTGATTCAAATGAAATGGCTAACACTTTTGCTGAATTAAGTATACGAAAACAAAAAGCAAATATATATCCTGCTCAAGAAGACATCTTTAATGCATTTAAACGTCCGTTTGATGATATTAAAGTAGTTATCTTAGGACAGGATTTTAAATAATTTTTATTTATAAATTAGTAATTTAAAAAAATAATTCATTATATTTGTAAAAAATAAATATAATGAGAATAAGGAAAAAAAGTAATTTAACACAACAAATTTTAGAATTATATTCTAAAAAATTAACTAATAAAGAAATTGCAGATATTTTACAAGTATCTACTAAAAAAGTTAATTCAGATTTAAATAGAAATAATCTATTATCTAATAAATATTCTCAAATAGAAGAAACTAATGAATTAAAACAATTTATATTAGGTTCTATATTAGGTGATGGTTATTTAGTAAAAATAGATAATATTTATAAAGAATCAAGAATTTCTTTTGGACATGGCTTAAAACAGAAAGATTATTGTAAATATAAACATAGTTTACTAGACAAATATAATTTAGCTGGTAAATTTAGATACTATAGTAATTATGATTATCGTTTTAAAAACAATCTAAATGAAAACTATACTTTTAAGTCTTTAACTAATCCTTTATTTACTAAATATAGAAATCTTTTTTATAACAAAGAAGGAAAAAAGTATATAAATAGAGAAGTGATAAAAGACTTGAATGAATTTGGTCTAGCAATATGGTTTATGGATGATGGAAGTAAAAGTTTATCAGGATATAATATATATACCTGTTCATTTTCTATAAAAGATGTTTTATTTTTAAAACAATTTATAGAAGAAAAATTTGGCTTATATTGTACATGTTGCAAATCTACTAATTCTATTTATATAAAAAAGAAATCTGTTGAAAAATTTACAAATTTAATAAAACCTTATACAATTACTAGTATGTTATATAAATTACATAAGGGTCCTGTATAAATTGGGTGAATTCAGTGAACAGCCAGAAGTGGTCAATACTGATCTAAGTATTAATCTAAATGGTTAATAAAAGAGCAACGCATAGATATTGAAACTAGAGATAGAATATAATATATCCACGAGCGCCCAACATGTATTAGAGAATACATGATGATATATGCTGAACTATGATATAACAGAAGAAATCATAGAATCTAAGGATAAAAAGCTTTAGAGGTAACAAATCGCCTTATCATACACCTGGAGTAGCCGATGGGCTTGCTTTCAGTACCAGAAGTAAAATTTGTCCTCCTTCTTTAAGAAATATCTTACAAGAAGTTGAAGATGACTATTATGGAGGATTAAATTTATTTCGAAAACCAGGAGATTACAATTTAGATTCTTGGGCTAAACAAGGTGTGTTACTATTAAACACATCATTAACAGTAGAAGAAGGAGTAGCAGGTAGTCACTTACATTTATGGACACATTTTACCATAGAAGTAATGAAAATACTTAGTGCTGAAACTACAGCTGTTGTATTCATGCTGTGGGGAAAGAAAGCTCAATTCTACAAAGCTTATATTGATGAGAAATTTCACTACATCTTAGAAGCTGCACATCCATCTCCACTTTCTGCAAATAGTGGATTCTTTGGTTGTGCTCATTTTTCAGAAGCAAATAAAATCATCAAAGGCATAAACGGTCAGGAATTTATGATCGAATGGTAAAAAACAAATCATGGAAAAACAAAACGTATTATTATTCGTTTACGGAACTCTTATGAGTGGATTCGGCAACAACGTATTACTTCGAGACCAAAAACTTATTGGGTCTGGAGAAACAGTCAATGACTATACAATGTATGCATCTGGAATTCCATTTGTTAGTGACGAAAAAGAAACATCCAAAATTAAAGGAGAACTTTGGGAAGTTCATCCTTCACGAATGCCTTCTCTTGATGGCTTAGAAGGTCATCCCGATTGGTACCAGAGAAAACTTGTACCTATAACTGTTGATGGTGAAGAATTCCAAGCTTGGTTATACTTCAACACAGATAACAGAGGTAACTTGATAGAAGATGGTGACTATCGTAAATACAGAGAAGAAATTGCAAAACCAAAAGCACTTGTATAAATGGCATTAGCGAAAAAGAAATCATCAGTAGTAAAAGGAACAGGTTATTATTCACAAATTAGAAGTAGACATCCATCTCATGATGTATTCAGAAACAGAAAGGAATTAAAATTTCCATTTCGTTCTGTAATCAGATTTGGTAGCACTACTGAATTACCTGATACTGTAGCTAAAGGTGGTAAACGAATTGAATTAAATTCAACTGAAGCAATTAAAAACTCTGCTTCTAAATTAAGAATGAAAAATTGTTTTACATTGAAAAATGTAAAAACTGCTGATTGGTATTATGTGAGAAAGAATAATTTTTATCATATAAAAAATCACAACAATCAAATTCAAGAAGTTGTTATTGCTGTTGAAAATTTACCATATCCAATTGTAGCTAAACATCATTTTGGCTCAAGAGGTAATGGAAATTATCTTTTGAATTCTCAAGAAGAATTACAAAATTGGATGAAAGGTAAAGATTTAAGCAATTATCTCTTTGAAAAATTCTATAATTACAACAGAGAGTATAGATTACATGTAACCAAAAATGGTTGCTTCTATACCTGTCGTAAAATGTTAAAATCTGATACTCCTAAAGATAAGAGATGGTTCAGAAATGACAGCAATTCTGTATGGATTGTAGAAGAAAATGAACAGTTTGATAGACCAACAAACTGGAAGTTAATCGAAGAACAGTGTGTAAAAGCATTGCAATCAACTGGTTTAGACTTTGGTGCATGTGATGTAAGAGTACAATCAGCAAAAAATAATGATGGGAATAAACGTAAGGATATCGACTTTATTATTGTTGAGATAAACTCTGCTCCATCATTCGGAGATAGAACTGAGGTTGAATACTTAAAAGAATTACCAAAAATTCTAAAGGAAAAATCTATAAATTAAAATGATAAAAGACAGAAAAATTTTCGTAGTAGGACCTTCAAGTCATTATGCAAACTGGATGGGTGGAACTTTAGTGAAAACTATTGAAGAAGCTGATTTAGTTGTATTTACTGGTGGAGCTGATGTCTTCCCAGGAATCTATAAAGAAGAAGATATTCATCCAAGAACATCTTACTTACTTGATAGAGATGATATGGAAATGACTGCTTACGAAAAGGCTTTGAAACTAGGTAAGAAAATGATTGGTATCTGTCGTGGACACCAATTACTAAGCGCATTAAATGGTGCAAAATTAATTCAGGATCAACCAAATCCTGGAATGCATTTTATGAAAACTCACTATGGAGATGAAATCTTTATAAACTCTTTACACCATCAAGCGGTGTTTCCTTTTAATCTACCTGAAGATAATTATTTTATTTTAGGTTGGACAGAAGGTCTAAGCTCACACCATCAAAATGGTAGAAAGGAAGAGATGAATCCACCAGTTGAAGTTGAAATGATATATTTTCCAAAAACTAAGTGTTTAGGAATTCAATGTCATCCTGAAATGATGCATACATTAGATACGCTTAACAATCAAAAATCTATGAAATTCTTTAAGAATCAACTTCATAGATTTATGATAGATTGCCTATTTGTTGATAAGCGAGCAAACGAGAAACTAAAGAGAAAGAAGTTGGTAATTAATTAATTAAAATAAAACAATGAACGAGCTTAGCTTAATACAAAGCATATTTCTATTTCAAATAGTGGGTTATGCTATACTGCGTATATTTTTCAAGCCGGATATAGGTAGAAGATTATATTGTGGTGTATTTGCGTTCAATGGACCATCTGACTTATCAAAAGCCTTATGTCATCTTGTACTTAACAATATTAAAATATTGGGTATGTACAATGATGACAGAGGTGGTGATAATGCAGGTATAGTAATCAACAATGAAGTACTAAGAACCATTGGAACTGAATACAAATTCAAAACTCTACTGGAGAGAAATCATATAGAGGTGTTAGATCCCGCTATTTCAACTATCATCATTGGACACTCACGGAAAGGCTCTGTAGGTGGAAAAGGACATGAGAATGCTCATCCTTTTGAAATCTATGAAGACAAAAAGAATCCAAGTCCTGATTGGTATATGACCGGTGTTCATAACGGAACTATAGAAAATTGGCAAGACTTACTTAAAAATCATGTATTAGACGAAAAAGAGTTTAAGAATGATAGTAAGACTATGCTAAAGATTATAGCTCGCCAGAGAAAACTTAAAAAAGTTAAAAAGTACAATGTACTTGAAAAGTACAAAGGTAATGGTGTATTCATCTGGTATTTCAGAGATGAGCCAGATACTATGTATGTATTTAAAGGTGCACATAAAAAGTACAAAACTGCCACTAAAGCTGATGAAGAAAGACCTCTATTCTTCTATGAATGTCCAATCACACAAGGTATTTATTTTAGTTCTATCAAAGATTCTTTAATTGCGATTAGTGCAGATAGAGAGTTAGTGAAAGACTTAGCAACAAATACTGTATTCAAGTTCCGTCAAGGTAAACTTGTAACTAAGGACTCAATAAACATAGATAGAGAAGATGTTTACGAATTCGAATCAGCTGCTTCGTCATCTGCTTATGGTTATGGTGATGAAGAATATATGGGTTATTGGGAAGGTGGTTTCGGACCAGCTGTAAGACCAGGTACCCAAAAACAGATAGGTTTTAAAGACTATACTGAACAAAATCAACATGCGATGGCAAAACTCGCTGTAAAAGCACGAGCGCAAGAGTTGATTAATAAAACTTTACCCAGTGATAGCTCAAGTGTTTGTACTGTACCAGTGCTTCCGATTACTTCTTCCATCAAAAGAGAAGGAAAAACCATTATTCTAGGAGCAGAAGATGTTCCTTTAAAGAATATTGCTAACTATAAAGATAAAATTTATAGAGAGCATGGTTTATATAAGTTTGGTGGTGAATTACTTAATGGTGAATATATTATTAACATGAAGACAAACGAGATTCATTCTTCTTCTAAGAAGAACTTGCTTGAACAAGCTCATATTTTTGAAGCTCGCTACTTCTATGAAGGATATATGCTGAAAAGCAAAGCAGCTTTAATTGACTTACAAGAATTGGATAAAAACGATCCAAAATGGAAGGTTGATAAAGCTGGTTACATCATGAGTAAATACTGCTCATATCCTGTACCAACAACAGATGGTAAAATGTATTATTTAAACCTTAACAAAGCTCAGGGATATTTCGAAGGAATTCCTTATAGTGAAGGTAAAGTTTACGATTACAAGGATGGTAAACTTATTGAAGTAAGAAAAGTAGTGGAAACTACAAGTCAGGAGAGCTCCTTTCCACCACAAGAGATTGATTATGGACCTATTGTAGGACCTAAAACAAAGATAATAGATCTTCATTGTCCAAACTATAGTAGGGATAATGATAGAGATATTACTGATCCGGATGGTACAACACCTACACCTCCTAAGTTGACTGAAGAACAAATTGCAGATCAACTTAAGAAAAATCAAGAAGAAGATAGTAGACAGGAAGAACTTTCTATTATTGATTCTCTTGAGCAAGAAATTCTTGAAGGATGGCACGATTTAAAAGAAAAGATAGAAGAACAAATGTATAATATGGATCCTTTTGTTAAAGAGGGTTCATTAAAAAAGTTAGATTTTCTATCTGGTAGTCTTTTCGATTGGGGTATTGACTGTATAGAAGGTGGTGTAGTAGGTACACCTAAGGATTTATCTCCGCATTACAAATTAGACGATAAAGGAAAATTAACGTACACCAACGTTTCTAAAATGAGATTTTTTTAGATGAATAAAAAGAAAAATAAGGACTATGCATTGACAGTTTCTGGTAATGAAGTTCTAAAAGCAAATTGCATATTAATCAATAAAGAGTATTATGAAAAAAACGTTGATTGTTTCCTTATTAATTATAAAGGAAATGAGAGGTGGGTTCCTTATGATAACTCTTATTGTTTTAATTTTGTAAATGGGCAATACGAAAAGAGAAAACTCGTAGAAGAAAAGGGACTTACAAAGTTCTTAATCGGATTTGGTGGTAAACAACTTGAAAAACTTGTGTTTGGATATGATGTTGCTAACTTTGCAATAAATACCAAAGTGTTTTCTCATTATGGAAATAAAAGTTCTGATTATCAAACATATCAGACAGAAGTGAAAAGAGCTGAAGAACGTATTATAAAGTATAAAGAAAGACTTCAACCACAAATGTTATTTAACGATAACTATGGACAGTATGTTGATATTATTTGTAAACTGTATTACTACAGAAATTTTATCAATAAGGAACTTCCATTTCCAATAGAGGATATTACTCTAAAGGACTTTGTTAGAATCATTAGAGAAGTAGAGAATTATACTTTGAGAGACATGGATATAAGAAATGATTATCAGGAGTTTTACAACGACTATTGTTCTTATGTCCACACAGGCTATGACCCAATTAGTCCGGAAGACGATCCGGAAAATAATCTACAAAAAATTACATTTGAAATTGTACAACAAGATCCAGTTCTCATGAGAGTATTTGATTTTGTTTTATCTTACTTTGAAATTACTTCTTCTTTGAAGAATAAGATTTCAGTAGAAAAGATTAGACTACAAAAGTACAATGCAAAATTAAAGGAAATTAGGGATACTAACTTCTTTAGTGAAATTTGTAGAACAAAAGAAGATGCAATAACTCTTGGTTTTATTGAATGTTTCTCAAATGACTCTTATTACCTAAAAAGAAATCTCAACAATAGTGAGATATTAGCTTTATCCAAAATTCCTTCGCATAATCAAGATGGTTCTTATAGTAAAAACATTAGAATCAACTATAATGCAAATCAAGGAACAGATGTTTTTACAAGGATATTAGAAAGCTATTATCTTACAAGAGAAGAGAATACTAAGTTGGAGAAAAGAAGTTATAACATTGCAAGACTTTTAAGTGGTTTAACTTTTGGTATAGAATTTGAAACTTGTTTAGGTAGAATCAGAGAACCTGATTTACATAGATATGGAATCATTCCTTTAAGAGATGGTTCTGTAAGTGGTTTTGAATATACAACTATACCATATGGTTATTCTAATGTAAACTTAAATGAGACAAGTAATCAAGCATTAGCTAAAGACTTGACTAATTTAAAAGAGCTTTGTAATGAGTTAACCAAGCGATGTCAAATTAATTCCAAATGTTCAATGCATATACATATTGGAGGAGTAAGAAAAGATAAGCTTTACTTACTTGCTGTTTATATGTTATGTTATATGATTCAAGATGAGATGTTCGAAATGTTTCCTAAATTTAAGGAAGACAGTCCTAAATATTTAGGTACACAAAAGAACTATTGTAAGAAGTTAGACCATCTTGATTTATTTGATAACTGTATATTTGACAAAAGTTCTGTTCTAAAAGAAAACTACTGTGATAGCATCAATGAGTACTTTAACAGAATTTTTAAACTCTTATCTGATGGACAAGATATAGGTTCTAAATTTAATCGTAAATTGTTAAGACACCCGATAGACCAGAAATGGAATAGACATGGTAGATATCATTGGGTTAATTTAGTAAACTCTGTATTTAGCAATTCAAGAACTATTGAATTTAGGTTACATACAGCAACCTTAAACTTTACTAAAACTTTAAATTGGATGCTAATATGTTCAGCTATTGTAAAATTTGCTGATACACATACTAAAGAGATTGTCTCTGGACAAATATCCAAGATTAGTTTAGATGAAGTTATAGGTGGCTACTGTAATAATTTCAGAGATAAGAAGAAAACAAACGACAACGGACTGTTCGTTCACAAATACCTAAATGAGTATATTAATACTCGCAAGGTGTACTTTGCAAATAAGACTGTTCAAAAAGACTTTGTTTGTGAAGTAGAGTTAGAACAAGATAAGAATTTTGTGTTTAACTACATGGGCGTAACTAGCCTGATTTAAAATAAAGTTCTAATTTTGATATTTGAAAGGAAACACAAATAGGAACAAGGGACATGATTTTGAAAGACAATGGGCCAGAACAATGAGAGATATTGGGTATATCTACTGTAAGACATCACGTCAGGCAAGTAGATTACTCGATAGCTGCAAAGTTGATCTAGCTTTTATACCTTACAATATCCAGTGTAAAAATGTTAAAGCTAATATTAATTATATAGATCTAATAAAGACTATAAAAGAAACGTTAGCTGATAACTACCCTGAAGACGATCCTATATTCGATAACCCTATCATTATAGCTCACAAGAGAGGAAGAAGACCAGAAGATCATTTGGTTGTTATGGAAGCTTCCTCTTTTGTTGACCTAGCAAGGAAAGTGAAAGAATATGAAACAATTGAAAATGAAAGGATAAAAAGACGTAAGAATGCAGAGAATCATTGATTATGGTAATAACATTGGTATTTCTCAATCTATGCTTAAAGACTTTCTAATACATCCAATGTTTTTTAAGCTTAAACACTTTGATGGAGTTATTAAGAAAGAGAAGAAGTCATATTTTGACTTAGGTTCACTTGTGGATTGCTTGGTTTTAACAGCAGATTGGTTTGACAAAATTTATGCTATTTATCCAGGTAAGATAAGTCCACAGGCAAAACTATTATGTGAGCACATAGTAAACGAAGGAGTTGATTACTCATCTTATGACATCATTCTTGATGAAGTAAGAAAGCTAAATATTTTTAATACTATCAAGAAAGTTGATACTATTAAGAAGAAGCTTGAGGAAGAAGACTTCGAAACTTACATAAATTTCTATTCAGCTAATAAAGGAAAAGCAATTATCGACCAAGAGTTCTATCTCAAAGGTATTGATATAGCATCTTCTTTATTAAGTGGTGAGTTTACAAAAGAATATTTTCGTTTAGGAAAAGGAATTGAAATACTTACTGCACATCCTATATATTGGGAGTATGATGATGACAATCATAGTTATGGACCTACTGATTGTAAGTCCTTAATTGATATGATAAGAATCGACCATAATACTCATACTATTGCTTTATTTGATTTAAAGACTACAGCTGAGCCAACCTCACTGTTTCCTAAATCGATTATGAAGTATAGATATGATTTTCAAGCAGCCTATTATATGGCAGCAGTTAAATGGTGGATTAACAATCATAGATTAGATTTAAAAGACTATAAAATCAAACAAGAATTTAGCTTTATTGTTGAATCAACAACAACTATAGGCTCACCTCTTATATACCAACTAGCTCCACATACGATTGCCATTGGCGAACATGGAGCTATGTTTACTGAGAGAAATATTCTTAAGTTTGTACCTGGTTTTAAGGAAGCAATAGAAAATCTCAACTGGCATATTATTGAAGAAAAATGGCATTACACAAGAGAACAATACGAAAATAAAGGAATAGTAACTTGTTGTTAGATGAACATAGAAACATATGCAAATAAGAGAAGAAATCGCTCCACATTATATCTTTTTCCTTTAATATACGATGAGTTTAATGTAACTACATCAAATGTTATTAGAGAAGAAAATGGTTTTAAGATGGTCAATTTATTTATAAAGGACCAAGAGAAAGAAGAACATTATGATAATTGTCTTTTCATGCTAATAAAAATATTAGATTATGATAATCCAAATTTCAGATTATTCTTATCAAATCTTAAGAACAATATCTTCTTTAAGGAGTATTATAATGTTGACACTCATTACATAATGATTGTATTCCAAATGAGAGAAGAGGAAAGACAAATACTTAACAAGTTCATATTAGGTAAATATAGTAAATTTCCAGAATTCTATCAGAACTTCTTTCCAAAAGGAATGAATACGAGTATTAAGTGTCAATATAATGTACTTACTAAAAACAGTTTATTAAAACATAAAATCGAACAAGATCTAGGTATTAGCTTGTCACCTGATGCAGAATTAGATGATAAGCCATACTTAGAAGAAGAAATATTCAGATATGAGTAGAGTAGACATTGAAGAAGTACAAAAGGAAACTCAGATACCAAGTAATACTGATATAATCATCGAGATTAAAAACGGTGAAATCAACATTATGGCATCTGGACCACCAAAAAAATTTTTAATTATCAACGACGATGAGAAAACCATAATCCTTAAGAATATTAAGGATCCATTTATGAATATCTCTGGTGTTGTAAAAAGTAGACTGGAAAAATGGCGAAAAATACTGAAGCTCGATTAGAAAGAGAAGATGTAGGTACAGTTGTTATTACAGGTACAAAAGGCATGGAGTCTTTGAAGCAAACAATTCATTATTATACCGATAGTAATGATATGCAATTCTATACTCCACAAGTATCGTATGATTCAATAAATCATAAGTACATTGCAAGTGTTGATACTGCTACTTTATCACAAAAGATTTCTACTACTGAGATTCCAAAGTATAATCATGGTAAGATTGGTTATCATGGAGGAGAACCAGGAATTCAAATCTTAGGAGAAGTAGCACCAATTCCAAAAAGTTACAGCGATTCTGCTGAAGGAATTCCAATGTCAACTGGAACTGTCATTATGAACAATGATGGTAAGTTTGAGTTGAAAATGAATGATGTATCTCAACTGAAAAAGTATCCAGCTACTCCAGAAGGAGTAGATCAAGAATGGTGGGATGCAGAAATGGCGAAAGCAGATGAGTATTATTCTGATATAGCCAAGAAAGGATTTAGAACTTGGAATGATAAACCAGAAAGAGGTCTAATCCAAAATATTGGTGTTGGACATACTATTTCTGCACCTGATGTAATAGGTATGAGTAATGGTAATGCAAGGAAAACTCCAATTATCTGTCGTAGTTATGATAACTTTGTAGCTACTATACAGAAATTATATGGACCTAAACCTGAAACACCAACTCTTATACCAGTAGCAATTCTATTTCAATTTGAACTAAATGAGGAACATTACAATATCGAATATAAACCCGAAAGGAGATATAGAGATGACTATGATGATGATTATAGTGGTAATAAGAATTATTTAGTTAAAGAGAGAAGACAAGCAGGATACCATGAAATACCTGACTCTGGATTTAGCTGTATTCTATGGTTAATTGAAAACAACTACATTCCAGCCTACTACAGCATCCATACAGATGAAGATGAAATTCATGAATTAATGAGTGAAACTTTATATGGATGGATGAATGGAAACAACTTTCGTGATAATTAAAATTAAAAATAAAATGGTACTTACCTTTGAAGATTTCAAAAACAAATTTAAACCTTTCATTGGTAATGATGGAAAGACAAAAATCTTTTCTGCCAATGACGAAGAGGTTAGAAACGGAAAAAACTCAAAAACAGTTTGGGACGTAGAAGAGAGAGATAACACGATTATGAAAATCGTTCCAAACCGCAGGCTGTATATAACCTTTGGAATGCACATTGTGACTGAGCATCCTTTTGCTCAACATCATGAAGAAACTCTAAAGGTTGTAGGACCTGTCTATTAAAATAAAAATTTTATCTTAGTATAAAATTGATTGAAAAAACTCAAATTCCTTGGGGTGAGATAGGATACATTGTATTCAAGAGAACTTATGCCAGAAAGTTGAATGAAAATGACATAAATTCAAAGACAGAAGAATTCGAAGATGTTGTTAATAGAGAGTTAAAAGCCTCTGAGACACAACTTAAAGTGAACTTTACAGAATACGAAAAAGAACGATATAAACAACTCAGAACGCAACTTAAATTTAGTCCTGCTGGACGATTTATGTGGCAATTGGGAACAAAGACTGTGGACAAACTGGGTTTACCAAGTTTGCAAAACTGCGCTTTTACAGTTGTTAATGATCCAATAAAACCATTTGTTTGGACTTTTGAATTACTAATGCTTGGTGCGGGTATATAAAAAATATTTAAATTTTTTATTATTTAGAATATATTTTGTATCTTTGTAGAAATATGAAGATATGGAAGTTAAAATTTATTTACTAAAAGATCCTATTACTAATGAAATTAGATATATAGGTAGAACTAAAAATGATTTAAAAGTTAGGTTACGAGGACACTATTCAAAATCAAAACATAAAAAGAATCATAAAGATTGTTGGATATATAGTTTAAGAGAGAAAAATCTTAAACCAATCATAGAATTAGTTACAACTATAATAGGTTGGGAACAAAGCTATAAGTATGAACAACAATTAATTAAAGAATATCTAAATAGAGGATATAATTTAGTAAATTTACATGATAGAGGAGAAGGAGGATTACAGAGAAATTTTTCTGAAGAACAAAAGAAAAAAATCTCTAATTCTCTTAAGAATCTATATTCTAAAGGATTATTGTATTGTGGTCAAATACCATTAAAAGTATTTGATTTAGAAGGAAATTTCATTTCTAATTTTAAAAGTTATAAAGACTGTGCAGAATTTATAGGTGTTTCCAGAAAACATCTGGAATGTTCTATACAAAGAAAAGCTAAAAGGTTAAGAAATTTTCAAATTAGAAAACTTGAAGAAGAAAATCCTGGAAAATATATTAATCCAAGAATTACAAATAATGCCCGCTTAAAATCGGATAAATTGCTGGAAAATCAAGAAGTTGACAATCAGCAGCCTATCATTAGTTTAAATGACTAATGCGGGTTCAGAGACTAGATATTGAAACTAAATAAAAAATAAAAACATCTCTCGGGTTTAAAAGTAGAACAAGGTACCTGCAACTCTTAAGTGAGTAAAAACTTTAACCTTTGTGCTTGAAGGATGAACAAGCTTTATTTAGAACATAATATATCCACGAACATCCGACATCAGAAATGATGATGATATAGTCCGAGCTGCATATAACAAAAGAAAATGCAGAATTAAGAGATAAAGAACTCTTAAGATAACAAAACTGGTAGGATATAATATACAGAAACATAATGTGTATCAATTACCTAAACTTAAATCAAAAATTAAGATTGAAAGGAAAGAAGAAAATGATGTAGATTTTATTGTACCTGACAATAGAGAAGGTTGGATAAAATTATTATCAAAGGTTTTAAAAGCTCATTTCTATTCTGGTAAAGGATTTACCTATTCAACTAAATGTGTACGTCCTAAAGGACAACCTATAAAATCATTTGGAGGAATCTCATCAGGACCCGACGACTTGGTTTGGGGTATTGAAGAAATTCATAAAATTCTGAATTCCAGAGCTAACAAAAAATTAAGACCTATTGATTGTCTCGATATAATGAATATTATTGGTTTTGTTGTAGTTTCAGGTAATGTAAGAAGAAGTGCACAGATTGCAATAGGCGATCACGATGATTTTGAATTCTTAAAAGCTAAACGGTGGGATTTAGGTCTAATACCGAAATGGCGAAGTATGTCTAATAACTCTATAGCATTACCCGATAATTTCGAAGATATTCCACAAGAATTCTGGGATACTTATCAACAAGGTGAACCTTATGGAATTATTAATATTGAATTGTCCAAGAAAATTGGAAGAACTAATGATACTCGTTATCCTGATCCCGATGTGGAAGGATTTAATCCTTGTGCAGAACAATCACTAGTTGACAAAGAGACTTGCTGTTTAGCTGAGTTATATCTACCTAGAATCACAACTTATGAAGAGTTACTTGAGTGTATGACATATGCTTATAGAATGTGCAAACATTCTTTAGCATTACATTGTCATATTAAAGACACTGAAGATATTGTTCATAAGAATATGAGAATGGGTATAGGTGTAACTGGTTATTTGCAAGCTACTGAACAACAAAGAGAATGGTTAACCAATGCGTATGAATGGTTAAGGAAATATGATGAGGAGTATTCGAAGATAAATGGATTTCCTATAAGTATTAAGCTAACAACATGTAAGCCTTCAGGTACATTATCATTGTTGCCAGGTGTCACGCCTGGAGTTCATCCAAATCCAGCTGGACCTTACTATATTCGTAGAGTAAGAATAGCATCGAATTCACCTCTGGTAGAGGTTTGTAGAACTCATGGTTATCATATCGAGCCTCAGAGGAATTTTGACAAAACAATTGATAACTCTACTATGGTAATTAGTTTTCCATGTAGAGTATCAGAAGACACACCAATTGAATCTCAATTCACTTGGAAAGAGCAACTTGATACAGTTAGACGATTACAAAAAGAATGGTCTGATAATTCTGTATCTTGTACTGTTTATTACAAACTTGAAGATATTCCAGAGATTAAACAATATCTCAAAGAACATTTAAAGAATGAAATAAAAACAGTATCTTTCCTGTTAGCAAGTGATCATGGCTTTGACCAAGCTCCTTTTGAAACTATCTCGAAAGAGAAATATTTTGAAATGATAGAGCATGTAAAACCAATTACTTCAATTGAGATCAAGGAAGAAGATATGCAGCTACAAGATTGCGACAATGGTAGCTGTCCGATTAAGTAAAATCGATTAAAATAAAATGAGTCTAAGAGAAATCAATAGACAATTGAAGAATGATTTTGCACCTAGAGAACTTCGGGTGCAAGGTCTTCTAAAAAAGCGAAAAGAGACATTAGAGCAATTCTTAGTTGACTTCTTCACAAAGTGGAATCTAACGAAAGATACTCTATATGCAGATACAGACGAAGTTCAAACAAAACCAGGTAAAAGAAGAAGTTTTGGAGATATGTATGCAATAGTAAGATATTACTATCCAAATACGCATGTCCGTGACTTGAGAACTTTACTATATGAAACATTACCTGGCAGTGTTCCTAATTTTAGAACATCTCCTTGTAGCCAAATTAAGAAAAGAGTTTGGTATAAAGGAAACCCGGACCAAGAAACAGCTATTATAAGTAAAGAACATTCCGATGAGTTTGGAATGACTGTACAACAATGGTTAGACCTTTAAACACAATAACAACAATATGTCAAAGACAAAACAACCGCAGGGCTTAGAGCCAAAGAGAGTGAAAACCTCGAAAAGTGAAATCTCAAAATTAATCAAAAATTCTAACGGAAAATTCATTACGGTAACATTTGGTACTAAGAAAGATCCGGTAAGGACAATGAATTGTGTATTTCCAAAGAATCTGGGTGACAACCCGGCAAAACAGTTAGGACACATTACTGTGAAAGCTGTTAAAGAAAACGGATACCGTAATATCGATCCACGAAAATTGCAGTCTGCAAAAATTGGTGGTGTAGAATACTATGTGTAACAATAAAGAGATTAGTAGCATGAGTGGAAAAATGCATCCGACTTGTCGGAAGATTGACAGTTCGAGTCTGTCCTAGTCTCCAACCAAATTTTTCAAAGCATGAAAAGATTATCACAGATTGTTGCTTGGGTTATAATCCTAGGTGCAATAGCATATGATGATGCGAGAACCAAATACGAAGACTGGAAAGAAAAAAGATTACGAAAAAGAGTTCTTAGAAAGTTAGATGATAAGAGAAACAGATAACTTCGATCAGATATTAGACTTAATGATGTTTGATAGTCCTAATGAATTTTATTTCGTACAAATAATTCAGAGAAAGAAAGAAGTTGTAGAATTAGGTAGAAGTAATAGATTAATCAAAGCCTACTACGTTTACTCTAAAGAGAAATTAAAAGAATACAGAACAGAAATCACTACACTTTGTAGAACTCTAAATGCAAGAGCTTACATTCATTTTAATAAAAGAAATGATAAAGTTGTAGCTTTGGATTGTTTAGCAGAATTAGCTCATTATATTAAGGTAGAACAATATGCTGCTATAAATAAAATTTATAACACATGTTGTGGAAGATCCTATTCTAAATATAAGAGTTGGGTAGTAGATGTTGACTATGTATGTGGAAACTACATTCCAAGTGTTGACGATGCAGTTCAAGATAAAATCTGTAGAAAGTTAGCAACTATTGAACCAATAGGTGTTACAAAAATCATTGCTAAAATTCCAACTAAGAATGGCTATCATTTAATTACTAGACCATTTAATGAGCAGAAGTTTAAGCAAGATTTTCCTCAAATTGACATTCATAAAAATAATCCAACTATATTGTATGCGTATTCCATATATCAGAGCGTGTCAGATAAGGAATGATGAATGTGTATGTAGTGAAGAACAGAAGAAACTCTGTTCTAACTTTCAGCTTGTTCCTGATACAAAAACAATAAGAGAAGATTTTTTAAGAAGAAGAAAAGAACATGAAACAAATCACAAGATGCAGGACGTAATTGACAAGTTTATTAAAGAAAAGAAATTAAAACCAGGTGCACCAGCAACTGCTTATAATGAAAAAGGAAAAAAAGTTTACTATAAATCAATAGAAGACTTCCTTGAGCAAGTATATTTGCACTTAAGAAAAAACAGCTTTATAAAATTCTAATGGATCCAGTAAGTATTGTAACAATCAAAAGTAAGATTCCTCTATTTAAAGGAGAAGATCTTGCTGAGAGAGTGGAGTTAATTGAATTAGAAGAAGTTGGATTCGAAATTGTATCTCAAAAAGACTTATACAAAATTGGTGATAAAGCTGTTTATATTCAACCAGATTATTGTTTACCTGATACTATCTTATTTGAATCTTTTATTAGACCAGGTGGAGATGAAGGTAAATCAATGTTAGGTAAGATAAACGGAGAACCAAGAAGAATAAGAGCCAAGAAGTTTAACCTACACAAAGGTGATAATATAGTGGTTTACAGTAACGGTATTCTTTTACCTATGATGGAAGTTTACGATCAATTACAGTTTATAGGTATTGCACCTGATAAAATGGAAGAGAACTTAACTGAAAATTTAGGTATTACAAAGTATGAAGAGCCAGAGTATACTTCAAAAGGTGAATTAAAAACAGCAGGAGCTATGAGTTTTCCAGCTGGTATTTATAAAACTGATGAGGAAAACGTAAATAATCTCTGGAATCATATCGAAAAGAAGATTGGCTATCCAATCGATTTAATAGGTACAGTAAAAGAAGATGGTAGTTCGACTACTATTGGAATTACAGATGCTATTCCTGAAGGATTTATTTGCTCAAGGAACATGAGAAAGAAATTCTTCATTAAAAAGGTAGTTGGTCGAAGAAAGAAGACATTCTTAGAATATCTGAAATTCTGGAAAAGACACGATTTAAATATTTATCAAGAAATGCCAAGTGATGACGACTTCGTTAAGAATGGTATGCCTTATTTAAATATGTTAAAGGAGAAAGGCTATCAAAATATCATTCTAAGAGGAGAATTAAATGGTGGAAGTCTTAAAGGTTCAGGTAACAAAAACAATCCTGCATCTAAAAGACCAGTAAATATTAAATTCTTTGGCTTAGATAAATTTGAAAATGGAGTATCAGTGAAAGACACTTGGAAGAATTTGATTAATTTATCAGATGAAATTCCAATTGACTTAGTTAAGCAGGTATTTAGAGGAAGGTATAATTCTAAAGAAGAAATTCTAATAGAGTGTAATAACTACTTTAAAGAATGTATGATAGAAGGAATTGTTATTAGAACTCCTGATTCAAGCTTTTCAGCAAAAGTAATGAACTTAGAATATGACAGTAAAAAATAAAATTCTGCTAGATGAAGAAGATAAATATCTGCTGGAAAAACATAAATGGTTTCTAAAAGATAGAAAGTATCCTTGTACTAAAGTAGATGGAAAGAATAAGTATATTCACCACATACTTCTTAATACTAATAAGTTAGTTGATCATATTAATAGAAATCCTCTAGATAATCGAAGAGAAAACTTAAGAATCGCTAATAAATCTACTAATGGAATGAATTCAAAATTGAGAAGTGATAATACTTCAGGTGTAAAAGGAATTTCTTGGAATAAAGAAAAACAGAAATATGAAGTATATATAAATGTAAATAAAAAGAGGATAAGACTTGGAAGATACAAACAACTGTCATATGCTGTTGCTGCTAGAATTTGGGCTGAGGAAAAATACTTTGGAGAGTTTAGAAATAAAGATTTAATAAATGAAAACAGAAAAAAATATTCCTAGAACATTTGTAGTTGGAGATTTACATGGTGCTTATAAAGCTCTAGTTCAATGCTTAGAGAGAAGTGGATTTGATAAAGAGATTGACACATTAATTCAATTAGGAGATATCGTAGATGGATGGGATGACGTCTATCTTTGTGTTAAAGAATTACTATCTATTAAACACTTAATTTCTATTAAAGGTAATCATGATGAATGGTTTAGGGAATATTTAAATACTGGAGTTCATCCAGTTAAATGGGAACATGGAGGTTATGCAACTCTAAAGTCATATTGTGAAAAGCAACAGAAAATGTTCTTTATTCACAATGGAGTACAAACTGAGTTCAATCCTTTTGATGTACCTGAATCTCATGTTGATCTGTTTAGATTTAGACAGATAGACTATCACAGAGATGATAAGAATAGACTTTTCATTCATGGTGGATTTAATAGACATTATGCTTTAAGAGAGCAACCATCATATCTTTATCATTGGGATAGAGATTTATGGAGTGCTGCAATGAACTGGCAAGGTATGGGTGAATTCGCTCGTAAAAACTATAAGTTCAAAACGAAAGAAAACTTTTCTACCATATTTATTGGTCACACAACTACAACTAGCTGGGGAACAACAAAGCCAATTAAGGCTGCCAATGTTTGGAACCTAGATACAGGAGCTGGATTTAAAGGAAGATTAACAATTATGGATGTTGATACTGAACAGTATTGGCAATCAGATCTTGTACAAGACCTTTATAAAGACCAAAAAGGTAGAAACTAAAATAGATTATGTTTTTCATAATTTTTTGATTTTTTTGGAGAAGAAGAGAAGAGGGGTACTTCGGTATCCCTCAACTTTTTATTTTTAACCAAACAACAAGACATGCTAATCTATGTAGATTTCGAAATCCCAGATAATCCGAGGGACTTTATAAGAAAGCTATTCACATGTAAAAATATGTATGACAGAGTTTCATGTGTAAGAACATTTGCTGATAAAGAGTTAAAAGTTATTCAGTGCCAAATAAATAAGCAGAGAAGTTTTGATGAAATCTTCTTCTGTACAAAAACATATTTCAGTAAAATTACTCCTAAAGAAGTATTACACATACTTTTAACTTTAAGAGTACATGGACAAGAAAGAAATGTTTATGTTCCATATCTTAAACATTGTGCAGGTATAAAGAAAATCAATTTCTTATACTATTGGAAAGATATAAACTCAAGTGAAATATTTAGTAAGAGTTATGCTAAGTATGATTCAATTTGGAGTTGGAAGGAATTATTAGCACAGTTAGGTATTAACAATTTAGAAGAAATGTTAAGCTATATTAAAACAAACATTGAAGATCCAAAACAAACATGATAAAAACTGATTCAGTAGTAGAAGCAGTGAGAGAAGACTTACTAAGAAGAAGCGCAATAGGTATAAAGAAATACAACGTAACATTAGACAGAACAGATCTATCCTTAGTGGATTGGTTACAACACGCTTATGAAGAATGTCTCGATCAAGCTAATTACTTGAAGAAATCAATACTAACCTTAAAAAATCAAGAAATCAAAATGCAGGACAATCAATCGATTACAATCGATCCGAAAGGATTAGCTAAGCAATTAGCAGAGCAAAGCGTACTGGAAACAATTACAAACCACAACGCAACTTACCCTAATAACCTTAAAGAGGTTTTTGAGGTATTAGATGAGATTACGCCAGAAAAACAGGAGCTACAATATACTCCTTTTGCTCAGGCTATCTTTGATGAACGACAAGAATATTATTACAAACACATTACGAATGCCTAAAACATTACAGCAGGAGATTGATGACTACCTAGACAATCTACCAAATGATTCTTTAGGTGGATAATCAACAGATGGAAATTAACGAAATTAAAAATTTATCCTTAGAACAAATAGAAGAGATTTTCAAAGATCCTAATGTTTCTAAGAAAGCGAAAGAGAAGAATCTTATTTTATGGCTATCAGCTCAAAACAGTAGCACATTTGCATTAAGTAAAGTAGTAGAAGAAGCAGTAGAGGTTTCAGAAGTTTCTATTAAGATGATTAACAAGTCACCTGACCATAAACCACCAACTGAAAATTTACTTGCAGAGTTCTCTAACTTAAGTGTAAGATTGTTTATCTTTCTTGCTTCTATATCTGAAAATGACCAGCAGTTTAAAGACTATACGAGTATTACTCAAAATATGATTTCTGCTAAGATTGAAAAGATCTATGGATATGTAAAGAAAAGAAATCCAAAGCTGGCTTAATCAGAGTTATTAGCCCTGATTTTGAAGGTAATACAACAGGTACATTAATGTGCTTAGACCGGCAAACAAAAACAGAGGAAAAAGCAGGATTATTACAGACTGTATTCCTTAATGGTAAATTAGTTAAAGAGTTTTCTTTAGCTGAGATTCGCGAAAAACTAAATTCATATTAAAACAATGGCAAAACAAACAAGAAAAGCTGGTGGACCAGCAAAGGTTACTTCGATTGTTAAAACGGTTGTTAGTAAACCAGTATCCAAACCAATTTATCCTTTCTGGGAAGATAAGAATAGCTATAATGAGAAAAAATATGGCTCAATTAAAGACTTCTTAGATGACCAAAATAGTGGGGATATTGTAGAAAAATGTACTATCAATCTTAGTTATAATATTTCTGCAAAAGAAGTTGTAACTGTAGAATTTATAGCTTCTGCTGCTACACATACTTGTGGCTTTATTGAATTAGGTGATATTGGTGTTAATTATCCAAAAGGTAATCCAAAATCCTTAGCAGATGCAATGGATGAAATGGTAGTAAACGCTGGTGGTTATACCATGTTCATTAATACAAATGGTGTTGACTCAGATTCTAAATCTTTAGAAATTGCATTACCGTTATCAAAACATTGGGTGAAGGTGAAAACCTACAAGAATCCAAGTTCCGGTAATATGTTAACACTTTGGGTAACAAACAACTAAACAACATCAATTATCTAAAAAATTTAAAGCCAGAGCGATGAAACTCTGGCTTTAAAAAATTTGCTAACCTCAATTTATCTCAGCTTACTGTCCTTGAAGCTAAAGAATCCATATTGATCAACATTGATATTGTTTACTTTATTATAAAAATCCTGACCGAAAGCTGTATAAGGTACAGATTTAAGAAAAGTATTTAAACCTCTTATATCACCTTTCTCTGTTCTTACATTCTCTCCATCATTAAAGATTTCATCTAAACCATTAAACAATATTAATTGTGTACCTGATGTTGTAAAGTCATAAGCTTTCTTAACAACTACTGGAGTAGCAACTGTTGTTCCTGTTCTCAATAAGTCAATAGAGTTATATTGCTGTGAAGCATTATCAATTAAGTAATTCTTCCATGCTTTCTTCCAAGTATCATCATCATCTGTATCATGGAACATTAAAGCATAAGCACCATAAGCTAATATTACAAATGAAGCAGTAATTAAAGCATCAATTAAATTTAACTTCTGCTCGTTATTAATACTATTCCAGTATTCAATAAACCCACCAGCTTTTGATATATGAGGATTAAGTCTAACAATAGCTCCTAAAGCATTTGCTAGTGTTCTCCATTTTCCTTCTATCTCTCTAGCATTCCATTCAAGAACTGTAATATCGTTACCATTTTCGTCTTTTTTGCTAACCTCTTCATACCAACCTAAAGCTCTTGAATTTTGTTTACCTTGAATACCATTAAGTATTAAACGTGAGAAGAACTTCTTCAATACCACTGTTATTTTACCTAATGCATATGTTTCTAATCTAATAAACTCTTCACGTCTATAGTCACCTTGCATTCTTGCCGATACAGCTTTAAATCTATACATCTCATCATCAGATATTCCATTAACAATTTTAGTCTGATTTCCTTCTTGAATAATTCTTTCTGGACCAATCCATTCCAATTTAGAATATTTACTTCCTTCAATAGGTACAACCTTATATAAATAGTAGATTGGAACATCTTTACCATTTACTTTAACTGTATAGTGTTTTAACTGAGCAGCCAATGTTGTATAAGATAAATATTTCTCACCTAATGTATGGAAGATGTACATGTTGTCTGAACTAAATAAAGGATTTCTATCTGATTTAAACTTTCTTGAGTTAGAACCAAATCGATAGTTATCAGCTAAGTAACCAAACTTTTCTGCAATTAAGAATAATTTATTAGAATACATCTTAGCTTCTGATGTTGAATCAGCAATTAACTCCATATATTTTTTCTCTCCCCATAATGCCTCAGAGTAAGTGTAATCTATTTGTTTAGCATCTAAAGCACCTATTAATCTTTTACCGATAGAATACTTAATAGCTTCTCTATATTTAACCATATTACCCATTACCATATTTCCTATACCAGAGATTGGTTTTAACCACATTACTGATGCAGCTGCACCTTGAGATAATAATAGCATTGATTTATCAATATCAATCTTCTTATCACCAACAATTAATTCTTTAGATAAATAGTTAGTTTTAGTAATAGGAATATCTTTAATTTCATAATCAATTCTTGTTTTAATAAATTTAGATAAATTCTCATACTTTTGTTTCCATTGTTTTTGTTCTGGATCAAAATATGATGTTGCACCTGTTAAAGTATTATCTTCTTGTAATAACATAGTGATAGAACGACCAGTATGATATACTTCATCTAAATGTATCTTTCTTTCAATAGCATCAACAAATTTCTCAAATACTTGGTCTAGTTTTACAGAGTATAACTGTTTGTCCTCAATCTCTGAATTTCCTAGATATTTAATTGGTATAGCTGCTGTATCTTCATTGATATTAAATAAGTTCTCAAAGTACTTAGTCATTTGTCTATCAGCCCAATTAGATATTAGTTTCTTACCACCTTCAATAGTTCCTTTCTCCTGCATAACTCTTTCTTGATATTCTTCAGGAAGAATAGGAGTTTTAGGGAACCAACCAGGATAGTATTCAAATGGATCTTTACCTTTATTATAAGCTTCAAGATGTGTGATACCTTCAGTCTGTCCTCTATCGTTAATATAGAAACTACCAACTGTATTTAAATATGCGTTCTTAGAAAAATAAGAAGCAAAAGTATCATTAATATAATCTACAAATGCTTTTTCATCATTACTCAAAGAATTATATTCAGTATCATTCAAGTCTTTATGAACTAATCGCTCTAATGTTCTACCTAGTTTTTGATTGTATTCTTTCTTAATAAACTTACCAAATAGTTTTCTTTGAGAGTTCATGTTTATAGGTAAAGACTTAGGAAGTACTTTATCAACTAAAGATTTTAATTCTAGTACTTTTTCTTCAGTAGCAAATCGAGCTTGATTCTGTCTTGCAAACTTAAATTTATTCCAAGTAGCAAAAATAGGGTTGTTGTCAATATCTTTATTACTACCTATATTTAAGTGTAAGAAATCAATATCTTTAGTAGATAGATAATCTAAATTTCTATCACCAGTTAATCTAATCCATTGCTGAATAAGTTCTTTGATTCTATCCTTTCTATATTTCTCTAAAGATTTAATTTTTATATTCTCACCAAATCTTTTAATCTCTACTTCATCTCTTGTAGGATTAATAATTTTTAAATCATCCCTTTCAGTTGAACTTAGAATAGATAGTTCTTGAAGTATTCTTTCTTCTTCACTCTTCTTAGTTAATAAATCTTTACCATAATCTACATTAGAACCAGTAGATGAATTTGGACTATAATAGTTCATATACTTCTTGCTATCGAATAAGTCTTCAATAGAAGTTCCACCATTGGTTTTATATTCTTGTTCTAATTGTTCATATAAAGACTTATCATCTTTATTAATTAAACCTAATTCTACTTGATGTTTCTTATTCTTCAAGAATGATTCAATCATCTCAAGATAAGAATTAACCTCAACTATATCATCTGATAAAGTATTTCTATCTAACAATCTCATAAAGTTCTCTTTAGAGTTTGTTATAGGTAAATGAAGAATGGATAGCTTTTTAAATTTAATATTTGGATTATTTAATCTAACCATTAAAGCATAGAACATAATCTGTAACTTAGCCTTATTCCTTTCAGTATATGGAATATTAAACTCATTAGTTAAACCATAAGCAAACATCTTAGTAAAATCTCCCTCAGAGAAGAATTGAGATGTCTTCATATCAAACAAAGAATACTCTCCATCTGTGTGACGAATCATCATATCTATTGTACCTGCTTTACGTAATGCTTTAGAGAATGTAGGAATAGAAAAGTCTATCTTGCTTCCATCATTATTTAGTAGATTAGATTCCATCTTATTAAATACAATTTTTCTGATAATATCATTCTCTTGTAATAATAAAACTTTATCATAGATTTCAGCAGGTAGTTTATCCATATAAGATATAACTTCCTCTCTTGCTGAATCTTCTCTTGTAATCATATATTTGAATAGAGATTCTGTCATCTTACCTCTTAATTGAGATTCTTTTTGAACTCTTTCACTCTCAGTAATATACTGTTGTTTATTCATAGTTCTTGAGAATCGAGGAATGTAGTGTTCTACAGCTTCATCTTCTCCAAATAATCTATCAGCTTCAAATTGAACTGTACCTTTATTATATCTGTTATAATTATAGTTCTTAATAAAGTAGGTTTGGAAACCTTTTGTATTATTAGTTGAACGATCAAATATTTGACCATTAGATTCATAGTAATCTAACTCTTCACCATTCTGATCTTTACCTAGTTTTAATCCAATATCATCAGAAGGTTTTCTAACTTCTATAAAACTATCTTGGTAACTAGGTACATTAACAGGAGCTACATTACTCATACTAATGGATATATCTGAATCATCTTCTACTGAAGTATTAACTGAATCATTTGCTACTAGCTCTAATGTACTATTGATAACTTCATATAACATGTTTCCTTCAGATACACCAAATATATTAGCAATAGCATTCTTAAATCTTGTCCATAGAGATTTCTTATTAACTTTCTTAGAAGCTAACCATTGTTGAAAATCTCTATTAGAAAAGGCTTCAGATACAAACTCATCTAAGTTAGTTAAAGCATAAGTATTAATCTTATTCTTATTATCTTTCTTTCCTTCAAGAACTGCTGCTCTATATAAAGACTCTAATCTTTTCTTAGCTTCTTTCTGCTGAGTAGTTAATAGGTTCTCTTCTTTATTAAGAATATTATAAGCCGCATGGTGTAATAACTCATGAGTGAATGTTTTAGATAATTCACTATTAGTTGTTAACTCTTTACTTAGTTCAATAGTATAGGCTTTACCATTTCCAACTTTAGTCCACATACCAAGAGTCTTCTCATTTTTCTTTTTACTTGAAAACTCATGACCAAATTTAACAGTTGTATTATCAAATGATATTAATGGTTTTAATACATTTATTAATTCATAGTGTATTGGATCTAAGAATTTGTTAGCTTCACTAAGAACTTCTGCCAAACTCATAGTACCAGTTGTAAATCTAGCCTTTTCAGTATTAGCTTTATCAACTCTAATTGTTTCTTTAGATGGTTCTAATTTAACAATCTCATTTACTAATGGAACCATTGGTCTTTCACTTTCTGGTATTTCAGTAAATGTTACTTGTCTTGTTGTCGCATTAATATCTGTTATTTGTATAAACTTAGTATCTAATCTTAATGGATCATTAACATCTGATATAGATATTTTAACTGGAACATTATTACCTAACCTTAGTAAGAAGTTTGCATTAGTTTCATTGGCTAATGTTATTGTATTGTTTCCAATAGCTGAATATTTAATATGGAAGTAGTCAGGTGCAAATCGATTATATAATCCTTCATTAGAATTACTAAAGATTTGTGAATTACTTTTGTAAACTTTATTATTCTTAATAGTAGATACTAATTGATAGTATGCTCTTTCACTATTAGAGTATACAAGTTTATAAACTTTAGTTTGATAATAGTCAGGTTTTCTATCAGATTTCTCTTCAAGATAATCTTCAGGATTAGTTTCTAAATTATCAAAGTTATTCTCAAAGTCTTCTTGACTCTTAAAGTTTGATTTATAAACTGGATGCTTAATTTTAATAAACTCTGTTGAGTTATTATTAAAAGCTGTTGATATATCAAAATAGATTCTTTGATTACCTGCATCATAGAAGTAATTACCCTCATTCTTAAATTCATAAGGATCATTAAAGTCTAACATCTTATCTGCATTAGTTGTAGTGATATTAGAATTATATACATGATAGATATTAGACAATTGTCTCAATGAGAAATTATCTAAGATATTCTTCATTAAATTCTCATAGTTATAATATTGGTCTCTATAAATAAAACCAGGTAACAACTGGGAATAAGAAGAAGAGCTATTACGCATACCTTCAGTAAGAATATTATACTGAACAAACTCTCTTTGTAAATCAGAAGTTCTTGACTGACCTTCAGCTTTAGGATCTCTATGTACTACTCTATAAAAGTTATCTCCAAATTTATACTTTAACTTTTCATTTTTTAAATTATCATATTCTTCTTTAGTGATATCTCGAATATCATATTTAGCTAACTCTTTAAATGCAGCTTCGAATTCAGCTTTATCTAATGGAGTTATTTTGTTATCTAGGTAAAAAGCTAATCGTTTTAAGTCTGAAGAATATCCAGAATCTAAAGATGAAAATCTTTTAATAAAATAGTTATCAGAAATTATATCCTTTAATACTCTTATTTTATTAACAAAATGTTGAACAAATGCTTCTTGTCCTAATAGTTCTTTGTTAGATTTAAAATTTCTAATTTTATAATTAAAAGGTGTAATATTGATATTACTACCTGTAAAATATAATGATGAATAAATAAATTTAATAAATTCATCTTGTTTATATTTTATATCATTAAACTTATTAACATCAAATGTTAAATGAGATAATGTTGAAAAGAAATCTTGAATTTTATCAGAGTGTTTGAAAAAGTTCTTATTTAATAATTCTCTTTGTAGCTGTAATACTTCATCTGACTTAGCAATATGAGGATTAGATTCAAAAAAGTTATCTACGTTAAATGGAAAACTTGAAAGAGTTTTATTATTTTCATCCCATATTTGACTTTTTAAATCTATTAG
>Ga0208695_1000826_pt1 | contig 30024 bp, 31 predicted proteins | sample AD_UKC111_MetaG_FD_184449 | JGI IMG/M metagenome (GOLD analysis project Ga0208695, IMG submission 184449) | Active sludge microbial communities of municipal wastewater-treating anaerobic digesters from Hong Kong - AD_UKC111_MetaG (SPAdes)... | ecosystem: Engineered > Bioreactor > Anaerobic >...
ATAATTCATAGTTATGCTTAGCACCTTCCAAGGTTATCTGTTATCTTCCTAATAGGAAAGGAAGGTCCATTGCAAGAAAAAGATCTTTTCTTTCTCTGCAAAAGTAAAATACCTCCGCAGGAACAATATAGTAAAACCCTTCCCTTTCCCTTGGGAGATTGGATGTATAACACTCACCAGTCTTAATCAGAAGAGTTCCACAGACTCCTTCTTTTATCTTCCTTACCTTGATCTTGGCTAATCCACACGAATCAACCATTCTAAATTGATTAGAAAAAATAACACCAACTCTGACCCCTGTCATGTTGAAAAGGATCTTACCTTGCCCAATACAATATCCTTTCTCTTTTTCCATTGTTCCTCCATTAGATTTTTAACAAGCTATAACCTATAGTTATTATACCATATAACGGTATGACAAAGCAATTTCAGACAGCATGGATATTGCATTCTTCTATCTCTGGGATATACTAAAGTATATATAAATTTATATACATACAGTTATGGCAACTCAGAAACAAGTGAAAGCTTCAAAGAAAAATATTAAAAAGGCACAGTTAAAGTGGAAATCTATGACAAAAAGACAAAGAGCTATTGCTCAGCCTGATGGATTAAAAAGGAAGAAACCCGGAACTACTGGTGAAGGAAATTTCTTCAGAATAATTGTAAGAGATAAGGACCAATTTACATCATTCAAAGTACATGATGTGGGTGAAAAAGGAGGTCTAGAAAGAGTTGCAGGTAGAAGACCAAGTGGATCATGGGCTACCCATGCATGGCTTGTTTCAAAAGATATAGCACAAAAATATGGCAATACTTTAAAAAGTGATGTATCAGCTGTAAAAGATCTATTAGAAAAGCTAGGCTCAAAGCCTGAGCACATCAAGGGGGATATTTTCAAAGCAAAACCAGAAAAAAATGTTCCAGAAAAGGATAAACCCACACAAGCTCAAAAAAGTGCTTGGACGAAAAATATCAAGAAAGCTCAAGAAGCAAAAAAACTCAAAAACAAGTAAAAGACTCGTGACAAAATATCCTTTTTATGGTATACTGCTCCCCAGAGTTGAGAGTGGATACTCGAGAGAGGTGTTTTGAAGGTGACCGTCGGTTCTTTCTTTAATTTGAAAACCCATAAATTCCTCCTTTCTGTAAATTCTGTGTGCTAATCCCAGTGGTCTCCTTTAGTTCACTCTCAAATATAACTTGGCTATAAATAGTTAAAATGCTACTGTGATAGCAAACTAAATAGTCAAGATTAGACCTCTAGGAGAAAGAAATACAAAATGGCTTTTGCCAATTTATTTCACACATTTCTCCTAGAGGATTTTTTCACATGTACAAAGACATACTAAGACCTATTCTCTCCATTGTTTTCCCTATGGAAGCAAATTCTTCTTCAGTAACACCAAGAGTACTATTAAGATCTGTAAATAGTTCTTTGTTCGATTCAAATGGAATTAAATCCTCCATAAAACTAAAGATCTCAGCCTCTCTCTCAGTAATTCGATTATCCTCTATCGCTGAAAGTATTTTCTCTATCCTCTTTACAGCCTTACTTCCTTGACCATCGTCTGCATCATCTGCAATGTCAGTTGAAAGAGGAAGCTGTACTGCAGTAACACTATTTCCACTCTTAGAATTGCTAATTGGAATCCCATATACCCCTAAGATTATTAAGAATGCACCTATCGTCGTATATACCACCACCAATTTTTTATTTGTTGTCTTTGAATTTTCCTGTTTTTTGACTTTCGTACTTTTGTTCGATTTTATTTTCATGGCAGTAAAAGATTAAATTAATTAAACTACTTTAAGACTAAATGAGAGAAGGTGAAGTTTAAGTGAAAACACACAAAGATGCATTCGCTTAAAATTATGATGAATATCTGCTATAGTTTTTTCTGTAGCAATGATAATTTGTCATACACTCGACTATTAGCATACTTACTGGGAAAGAAATTGAAAAACAAGTACGACAGGGGAGAATAACAATCTCTCCATTTGATGAGGAGTGCGTCTCTGTTAACAGCTATATTTATCATTTGGCAGATACTTTACTCTTGGTTGAAGATACTGGAGATATTGATAGGACACCAACCACTAAGGAATTTATTATCCCACCAGATGGATTTATTTTAGAACCTAACAAGTTGTATTTGGGAGTAACGCAGGAGATTATGGGAAGTGAGTATTATGTAACTTCGCTCGGGGGTAGAAACAGAATAGGAAGGCTTGGGATGTTCGTTCAGATTTGTGCAGATTTAGGACAGCTTGGGAAATCACACCGATGGACATTAGAAATAAATGTTATAAAGAAACTTAAGGTTTACCCTTTTATGCAGATTGGAAAGGTAACTTTCTGGATGCCAAAAGGTGAAATTGATCATTCCGATACTGAATTTTATGCCACAAAGGATATTCCATATCCAAGTACATTATTTGAGCAAATACACAAATGATACTAACAGGAAAAGAAATTCTTAAATGCGTAAACAATGGGACTATAGTTATCTCTCCATTTGATCAAAAAAATCTTCAAGCTAACTCCTATGATTTCCACATTGATAATATACTCAAAGTTTACAAACATGATGTCCTAGATGCTCAAAATGTAAATGACACGGAAGAGATCATTATACCAGAGAACGGAATTTTACTCGATCCTAACCAAATATATCTAGGAAAGACGCAAGAGGTCATAGGAAGCAATAATTATGTTCCAATAATCAAAGGTCGTTCATCTACTGGCAGACTTGGAATTTTTGTAAATATTACAGCAGACTTAATAGACCTTGGATCAATTAAGCAGTGTACATTAATGCTAAACTCTGTCCTTCCAGTAAAAATTTATCCTAATATGCCAATAGGACAGGTAACTTTTTGGAGTGTAGAAGGAGAAATTTAGTTATGTCTATGAAGACAGACTTTAAGACAATAAAAGAACTACATGAGTACTATGCTCAAAATAATCAATGTAAGCTGAAATATATTGCAACTCAACCCGTGTATGAGGTAAAACTGCCATCTTCTGGAATTGTTTTCATAGGAGAAGCACCAGGAAGAAATGAAGATCTACAAGGGAGACCATTCGTTGGACAAGCAGGAAAATTTCTTAACGAATTGTTAGAAAGTATAGGATATTCGAGAGATGAAGTGTATGTTAGCAATGTTGTGAAGTATAGGCCACCAGAAAATAGAGAGCCTCTGGATTCAGAAAAAGAGGCATGCAGGGTGTGGCTTAATGCTGAATTGTTGTATATAAAACCAAGAATAATAGTAACTCTAGGAAGACATGCTTTAAGTAGATTTGTCCCTAACTCAAGCATAACAGCATCGCACGGAGAGCTATTTGAGCATCAATCTCATATACCAATTTTTTCAATGTATCATCCAGCAGCAGCATTGTACAACCCAAATTTGAAACAGGTTATGTTCGAAGATTTCAAGAAACTTAAAGAGTTCTTAGACTCAACTAAAAACAATTCTCCCCAGAAGATAGAACAGATAAATGATATATTAAACCTCTAAGATTCTTTAATGTGATCCCAGCCTTCATCATAAAAGATTTTTTCTGCACCAGTTTCATAGTTATTGCATAACTCGTTAGGCTTAAACCATATCTTTATTTCTCTCTCAGCATTTTCAACAGAATCCGACGCATGAAGCATTGTCCTCGTTGATCTAGAGATATAGTCGGCTAAAGCATATGTATCGAGTGAATAGTCATCTCGTATAGTTCCAACGTCTCCCTCTGCAGGACTTGTACTTCCAAGAATCTTCCTAACCTGAGTCACAACTCCATACCCCTCTAAGACCATTGCAACTATAGGACCACATGTTAAATAATCAATATTTCTCTGCCTGATAATTCGTCCTCTTTCTAAAGAATTCCATCCAGTAACATCTTCTCCCCTAGCAATAGCACCTTTTTTCGCCTTCTCGCCAGTTTCAATCAGATATTCCTCATCATCAGAATAATGCTCCCCTACCTGTTCTTTTGTTGCATTAAGCATTTTCAATCCTATTATTTTGAAACCCTTTCTCTCAAATCTTGACAATATCTCCCCCACAATCTGCCTTTGGAGAACATCAGGCTTAATCAGTATCAAGCTTCTCTCTAAAGCTATGTCTGGTCTCTTCATATAGTAAGAATAATCAAAATGTTAGATAATATAAAGCATATCAAATATTTATGGAATTTAACACTGACAAACAAAAAATTATAGATATATTCAACGAAATACTCTTGGTAAAACAGGAGGAATGGAATCAAGATTCTCTAAACAAGATATTAAGAAGATATGTTAAAAATAACGGGAAAATGTATAGAAATGATGAACTAGTAGAACACTATCATCTTCTTCTTGAAAATGGAAAGATTCAGAAAAACAGAGTACTAGAGGAAAGGATACGACTAAAGCCTACTAGAACAAACTCAGGAGTTGCAGTAGTAACCGTTTTGACAAAACCATATCCGTGCCCTGGGAAGTGCATCTATTGTCCTAATGATCCAGCAATGCCAAAAAGCTATATATCTTCGGAACCTGGAGCGCAAAGAGCATTAAATAACAAATTCGATCCATATGCGCAGGTATACAATCGAATCATTACATTAAAAAAAATAGGACATAATATTGAAAAGATAGAACTGATAGTACTAGGTGGAACTTGGTCAACATATCCTCTTGATTACAAAATTTGGTTTGTAAACGAATGTTTCAAAGCTATGAATTCAATAAACCAAAATTCAGACAAATATACTATCCCCAAAGATAGACAATCATCAAAAGTTGAGTGGACTGAATTAGAAGCTAATCAGATTTTGAATGAAACATCCTACTGTAGGAATGTCGGTTTAGTCTTTGAAACAAGACCCGACTATATTACAAAAGATGAGATAATACTCATGAGAAAACTTGGAGCAACAAAAATCCAACTTGGAATCCAAAATCTTTCCAACAAAGTTTTAGATGCCAATATGGTAGGAAGAAATACAGAAGATTTGAAAAAAGCATTTTCTCTTCTTAGAAGGGCAGGTTTCAAAATACAAGGACATTGGATGCCTGGATTATATACTTCAACTCCATCTATAGATATTCGTGAATACAAGCGATTATGGAAAAAAGACTTCTGTCCTGATGAATTGAAGATCTATCCTGTATCAGTTATTCAAAACACAACACTTTATGAATTATTTAAGAAAGGGGAATATATTCCTTATACACAAAAAGAGCTCACTTCTATTATCGAAAAGCATATACAAATGACTCCTAGATACTGCAGAATCTCTAGGATTATAAGGGATATTCCTTCTAATGAAATAGAAGCTGGAAGTACAATAACAAATCTAAGGCAGACTGCAGAAGAAAACCTTAAAAAGAAAGGAATAAAAATAAATGAGATACATTATAGGGAGATAAAAGGAGAAATGGTAAAGAAGGAGGATTTACAGCTCGAGACATTAACTTACAAAACATCTGTTAGCAAGGAATATTTTATTTCTTACAAAACTAAAAAGAACGATAAGCTCTGTGCATTCTTAAGATTATCTATTCCCAAGCGAAGCTTTTTAAACAACAACTATATCGAAGAACTTAATAATTCCTCAATTATTAGAGAAGTACATGTCTATGGCCCTGTAGTGGGATTAAAATACAAAAGCCTCGGAGAATCACAACATTTAGGCCTTGGAAAGCTTCTTATTCAAAAAGCAGAACAAATTACAAAAAAACACAGAATAAAGAAAATATCAGTTATATCAGCGGTAGGTACACGAAAATATTATGAACTAAATGGGTACAGAAAAGGAGAATTATATATGCATAAGCTCCTAGATTAAGTAAAACTAAATTCTTCTTACCACAATATTTGGTTTAATAATTTCTCCAGAATCTTTTTTTACCTTAATATTGCTAATATTGCCGTTATCTATTAAAGAGTATTCAGGATTAAGTACTGATATATAATAATTTCCTTTATCCGCAACAAACCTGTATTTTCCTTGCTCATCAGAAACTCTTTTGTAAACAAGTCTGTTAAAATCTGATTCAAAAAGACCGATTTCCACCCCCTTTAATTTGTTCCCCTGCTCATCAGTAACAAATCCATATTTCTCTCTTCTAGTAAGAATTGGAGTAACTGTAATCACCGCAGAGAATATATACACAACAAGTATTAAATAGTTTGTCCATATCGGATTTATATATACGGCATATATACTTATAACTAGACCTGTTAAAAATATGATTAAATTAAGCAAGTGTAAAACAAGCTTTAAGAAATATACTATCTTTTCTTTTAACTTTACTGAAAACTCAACCTCTACTTTATCCAAAGGGATTGCAAACTTCGGAACTGAGTTTTCTGACGGTTTAAAAACTTCTCCGTGGTATATATTTTCAAGAGGGGCATCTGAACTTCCAAATATTGTTTTAGAAGGAAAAGAATATCCACTTGCACTTACAGTAATATAATATTCCCCATTTTCAATATCTATAGTTTTAAAATATCCAAATTGATTGGTAACATCAGTCCATATTAACTCTCCATTCTTTTTGTATACCCTCACTATTGCCTGCCTAATGGGATCTTTAGAAAATGAATCATAGACATAACCGTTAGGAATCCCCCGCTTCCTTAAACCAAGCATAGAGAGAAAGTTCAAACCTATCTGAGCCATAAAATACGGGAGAGAGCTTGTTAAAGAGATAAATAATGTGAGTGCTACAGAGACATTAACTGCCAATGTAGTCAATGAAAGACTTCTTATTTCTGATGGAGACTTCTTTGTCAAAAGGTCAGCATTTTGTTCCATGAAGACCTTTACTGCATTTCCTATGACAGCAGGGATCTCCGTTATTTTTGCAACTGCAGAAGAAAATGTAATATGCTCTTCACCACTGGAAGTTGTAGTTTCCCCTCTAATATTAACAATTGCTGTGCAGTCTGATGAAGAATTTCCAGTTTTGTTTACCGCATCAACACAAAAAGTATATGATGAATACAAATTTCCATCTGCCTGTTTTTCAAGGTTTGATACTTTAACTGTAGCTGTGAATATATCACTATCATTAGAAATCGATGCTCCACACTCCTTTTTTTGCTTATCTTGTCCAACACAAAGAAGTTTTACACTATCCACCCCTGCACTATCCGTTATTCTATACCGAAGGGAGATAATACTACTTTCACTCCATTTATTCCTGTATACATCTTCGGATATCGATATTTTCTCTAATACAATAGTGGGACCATTTAGACTCTGTACAGAATACACAGAATTTGACCATCCACTTTCAGATCCATACTCGTTTCTGGCCTTAACCCTGTAAAAATACATCTGTCCTCCTTGCAATTCTGTAAAGGTATATGATGTTTCATTTATCCAACCACTATTTCCAGTGATGGTACTAAAATCAGAGCTTGTACTTACCTCGGCGTAGTATTGATACTTCAAATTTCCTCCAGGTGTCCACGATATTGTATTCTCCTTGCCAATTGTATACTGCCCTTCTTCTACTACAACTGGGGGAGGAGTTACTACAACATACAAATTTTGACATTTTTCAATCTCTATAACTATCTGTTCAGTAATATCTCTAGCACAGATTTCATATACTCCTGCTTTTGAAGCGTAAATACTTCCCATAGACTTTCCATTTGAATCTGTAAGTTGTGGTTGAGATATCGTGACATCAGAGGGATTACCAGTTTTAACATACAAAAATATATTTCTTCCTACTTTAGGACTCCCATTTCCATCAATGATGCTCATCTGAGCTTTTGAAGGATATAGTATTTCCACAGTAGATGGAACTAGATCAATCTTCGAAAATATATCTGTATGTATAGATACAGTTACATTCACTGTAAACTCATCCGCAATTACACAAGTTGGAATAATTGATGCAAAAACACATGCTACCACAAACTTTAGAGCAGTATTTATCTTCATTTATTATATTTCATCAACAACTTTCTTAACATACTCATCAAGCCTCCTTGTCAAATTCATAGAGGCGTATGGATCATCTCCAAGTGGATACCCATTGCTTTTACTGTAACAATTTTTGCAGATAAGTGCAAAACCTTCATTAGAAAGATATTCTAAATCCTTTTGAGCTCCACATTTCTCACAATTAGAAAAATCACTAAGAAAGCCCATTTCTTTCAAAAAAATTATCCTGAATTTGTTTGTTGCTCTAATATCTAAATTGTTGTTCAAACTGTTTTGAAGAGAATTAAACAACTTGGGATATGGATCATAATCTTGAAGAAACTTATTCAGCAGAAATAGAACTCTTCTCACATTTTCAATTTCCAACTTATCCATGTTTAATGTTGATACAAATTCTGATTCTGTTAAGAGAGGAATACCTCTTCCTTCATAGAAAGAAATCTTACTTGTTGTAAGGGTTTGCATATTTCCCCTATTTTTACTATTAATTTTTCTTATTCCTTTTGCAAACAATGAAAACTTTCCTGTGTTTTTTCCAAAGACCGTGAGTATTTTATCTGCTTCACCATAATTTATCGACTTTATGACTATAACTGTATCTCTACTCATACACACCCTTCCTAGTAAAGATTACATAAGGAGTTTTAAGTATTATCTTCAAATCAGTTAATAAGTTCAAATTTTGGGTATATTCATACTCCATATAAAGCCTCTCATGTAAAGGTATTTTATTCCTTCCCGATACTTGCCATATACCAGTCATACCAGGTCTAATTTTTAGGATTTCTTTCATCACTTTCTTGTCCTCTGGATATTTTTTAAAATGTCTTCTCAACTCGTCATCATACGAAGGTCTCGGTCCAACAAGAGACATTTCTCCTTTTATAACATTAAATAGTTGAGGTATTTCATCTATGTCAGATTTCCTAATAATTCTACCTACTCTTGTAACTAACTCATCACTACATGGAATTTTATTTGAATTATGAAAAAACTTCTCTTTTTTATTTCTATACCTATCATCATGCATTAATTTGTTATATGCATTTGGAACCATACTCCTAAACTTGTACATGAAAAACTTTTTCCCATCTCTTCCTATTCTCATTGGACTTTCGGCAAATATGGGAGAACCACTTTCAAACCATATAGCAAGACTTACGACAATAAATAATGGGGAAAAAATAATGACCAAACAGATAGACGCTACAATATCTAAGAATCTTTTAATTAGCTGATAAAACATCTAATACATAATTTCGAAATTTATATTCAAATATCTCTGACGCAAAATTCTGGGCCTGTTTTTTGCAACTATCTTGATTGTAATCTTCTGATCTGAATTTTTTCAAAACCTTCATAAGAGATTTAACATTGTATTCATCAAAAAATACTCCAGTTTTAGGATTATGCTCCGAAATTGTTTCCAAAACGCCTCCATCTCTATATGCAACAACTGGAGTACCTGCAGCATTAGCTTCTACTGGAACTATCCCAAAATCTTCTCCTCTAACTGGAAATATCAAGGCCTTAGCCTTTGATAGCAATTCCAATTTTTCACTTTCCGAAACAAAACCCAAGAACTTTATCAAACCTCTGGCATTCAAATTACGTACTAATTCTTTCATTGCTTCCAAATCATCTCCTGTACCAGCTATTTTTAATGGATATCCTAGCTTGGCACAAGCCTCTATAGCTAATTTTACCCCTTTGTATCTTTCTACTCTTCCCATATACAGAAACCAATTTTCCTTTCTGTTAACTTCTCCAAAAGATTGAATTTCTGAAACTTCTACTGGAGGATATATTACATCAGATTCTAAGTTGTATATTCTTTTTATTCTTTCTTTTACAACATTTGAATTAGCAATTATCTTTGTACATCTTTTGGCAGATTTGACATCAAGTTTTCTCCATCTGTTTTCAAGCATTCTACCAAGAAATGATTCGTATATATTGTAGAATAGCCTATTTACACCATTTAATTGATTGATATTCTTAACTGTCCTGTCATCTTTTTGCCATAGGAATTTAGGAGGAGACATACATAGGTTGATATGTTTAATATTTTTTGGTTCTACAAATCTTGAGAAAGCGATTGAAAGGGAGACAACAACATCAAAGTTTTTGAATTTGAATAATCTGTATGCCAATGGCTCGAATACAATATATACATATCTTAACTTGTTTTTCCACGGAAGATATTGCATGAATGAGTGATTTATTTTTACATTAGGAAAATACTCTTTTACAAACTGTTCATCATAATATGCTGTAAAAAGTTCACAATTTGGGAATGTATGTATTATGTGCTTCAAATGATTCTCTGCCCCTCCCTTTTTGTAAAGAGGCTCACACGATATGGCCATTCTAACATTTGTATCTGAAGACACAATATTATTCCTTTTTCCTTTGCTCTTGCTCATATATCTCTCTTAAATACTCTTCAAAATTAAGTATGAATTGTTTTTCAGAAAATAGCTGTGCTTGTCTTTTTATGATTTTTGAATTATATCTTGTTTTGTCAAATTTCATAAGTACAGAGAGTAGTTCTGATTCTTTTGCAAAAAATTCTCCAGTTAAATTTTCTTTCACAGTTTCTAGAACACCACCTTCTTTGTATGCGATGACTGGCGTTCCACACGCCATGGCCTCGACAGGAGTGAATCCAAAGTCCTCAACTCCACAAAAGAATAGGGCTTGAGCTAAGGTGTATAGGGTTATGACATCATCATCTTTTTCTAAATATCCAAGAAAGTGTATATTATCATGTCCCCTACAAATTTTTTCTAAGTAGTGCCTATCTGGTCCATCACCAACAATGTAAAGAACTTTTTTAGCCTTAATACACGCTTTTATTGCCCAATCTACCCTCTTGTAATCATACAGCCTCGACACAACTAAGAAGAATTCTCTGGGAAGAGAATATTTTCTCTCTATCTCTTTTGCTTGGGCAACACTAACTTTTCTAAAGTACTTTTCTTCAACCCCAGGATATATTACTTTGGCATCTTGTCCATACACCTTCTTAATTTTCCTTTTTATGAATTTAGAATTCGCACTCCAATAGTCAACTCTTTTTGATATACTGTAATCCCAAACTCTCATATATGTATTTATTCCATATGATAGCCCACGATATATATATCTTAGTTTTGACCCTCTCACATTAAGTTCATTATCCCATAGACTTCTTGGCGGAGTCATTACCATTGCTAGATGAGGTTGTTTGACTCCAGTTATAACTCCCTTTGCTGGACCAGCAGAAATAGATATAACTAAGTCGTAACCGTTTAAATCCATATTTTCATATACTATTGGTGTGAGAATTTTTAGATGTCTGTAGAACCCTTTCGGAAAAAATTTTGATAACTTGTTAACTGAACTCGTATGTACAATGTTGTGGAATGTAGGATAGTTCTTTTTCTCAAAGGCAATTGTATATATGTCAGCTTGTGGAAAAACTTTTAGGATTGAAAGCATTTCCCTATCCGCTCCTCCGAAAGCAGTCATTTGATCAGCAACTAATGCAACTTTTGGGAATAATTCTCTCACATTCTTCATGTGGAGATTATACCCTCAAATCAACTGTGCAACCAGCAAATTTATCTACAATTCTGGAATCTCTCCATCTTCGAATCCAAAATCCTCAGCTGATATATCTTCATCTTCTTCACTATCAAGTTGCTCCAATGCTTTCGCTAAATCATCATCAGGAGAAACAGTTACCTTAGGAACAACATCTTCTTCCTCATCTTCAGGAAATATTACATCTAGAGACCCATCATCTATCTCTACTGCGGGATCTATACCAGCATCTTCCTCTAGATTCTCATCTCCCATCAAAATAATATTAGGCTCTTCATTGTCTATACTCTCAAAATCATCTTCACTATCTGGATTCTTTCTAGTATTTTCATTAAGCCTTTTTCTTGCTCTTTCCAAGAATCTTTCAGCATCATCACCAAACTTTTCAACAACATCTATTACCTTCATTGGTTCCCCACACTCAGGACATATATTTACATAGTCCGTTTCATCTCCACAATGAGGACACGAGAAAAAAACAACATGAATACTTCGTCGTTTAGGGATTAACTCATCTTTTTTCTTTTTGCTAACAGCCATTGAATCATAAGAATATTTTATGGATAGCCACTGTATCTAGAATAGTATAGGGGCTATAGTGTGTCAATAATCCCATAGAGATACAAATTTACCCATATTTTGGATAGCAGCACTTTTTATATTTCTTTCCACTTCCACATGGACAAGGATCGTTCCTTCCAACTTTTACCCCTCTTTGGACTGTTTTCTGTTTTCCTACTTTGCCAGGTCTATTATCTTCACTACTTTTTGTTTCCATAGGGATATCTCTTTCCACTTTAACTAATCTAACTTTAAACAATCTGGATAATACAAATTCATCAACCTTCTTCAACATACTATCAAACATTGCAAAACCCTCATTTTTATACTCCACCAAAGGATCCCTTTGAGCTAAATTCCTTAGAGAAATCCCTTCTCTTAGATCAGTCATATTATCCAAATGCTCCATCCAGAATTTATCAAATGATTCTAGGATGAGATATTTCAAAAGTGTCTGCATCGATTCTATCCCGATATTGTATACATGTGTTACATATGACATCAGTATAACTTTCTTAAGACTAGAAGAACTCTCATTTCCACTTTCTCTATACAGTTCTCTAAAGAATTCAACAGTATTCTTGTATCCAAGTTCCTTACATGCCCTCTCCAAAACAGGTTCCGTAAGCATATTAACTATCTGACTGTACATTTTTCTTTCTTCAACATTATCTATAGCCATATCGTCCTGCATCTCCGATGCAATAAGGAAATCTACATACTCTAACAACTTTTTGAGAACCCACTTATCTAGTGCGGAAAATGGATAGTTCAATGAATCCAACAAATCCATTTTCCAACTCTCTTCCCTTGCAAGTGAAAACATATCAAGACCATCTTGAACATTTTCTATATCAATATCTTTTATTGCCTTTATATCATTCTTAAAATCTTTCTCAGTAAGTTTCTTATTACCAACTCTATCAGCTTCCAGAATTTTCCTTCTCAAAGTGTAGATTATTTCCCTTTGCTGATTGAGTACATCATCATACTCAACCAATCTCTTTCTTATGTCATAATTATTCGCCTCAACCTTCTTCTGTGCATTCTCTATAGTTCTCCCTATGATTCCAACAGATATTGGCATATCATCATCCATACCGACCTGACTCATAAGCACTTTCATTCTATCTCCACCAAAAATCCTCATAAGGTCATCTTCAAAAGAAACAAAAAATCTCGACTCACCAGGATCTCCCTGTCTACCTGACCTACCTCTAAGCTGATTATCTATCCTCCTCGATTCATGTCTTTCCGTGCCAATTACATATAGTCCGCCAACTTCCTTAACCCCTTCCCCTAAACCAATATCGGTACCTCGTCCTGCCATATTAGTTGCAATTGTAACAGCACCAAGTTGCCCAGCTTCCGCAACTATTTTAGCCTCTAACTCATGCTGTTTAGCATTCAATACATTATGCTTTATGCCCTCTTTAGAAAGCATATTGGAAAGAATTTCTGATTTCTCAACAGAAGTAGTACCAACAAGCATTGGTTGCCCCTTTTCATGATGCTCCTTTATCTCTTCAACGATCGCTCTAAACTTTCCCTCCTGCGTCCTGTAAACAACATCATTATGATCTACTCTAATTACTGGCTTATTTGTTGGAACAACTATGGTATCTAATTTGTAAATAGAGGAGAATTCCTCTGCTTCAGTTAAAGCTGTTCCTGTCATTCCTGATAGATATTTATACAATCTGAAGAAATTCTGCAAAGTTATTGTTGCCATCGTCTTCGATTCTTTCTTAACCTCTACTCCTTCCTTAGCCTCAATTGCTTGATGAAGTCCCTCACTATACCTTCTACCCTCCATAGCTCTTCCTGTAAACTCATCAATTATGACTATTTCCCCATTCCTGATAATATACTCATCATCCAACTTGTATAGCTCTTTTGCTTTGAGTGCATTATCCAAATGGTATGCTAACTGAGCATTCTCGTAAATATTATCTACACCCAAAGCCTTTTCAACAGCATCCATTCCTGCCTGATTCAAAGAAACTGCATTTGCTTTTTCATCCACAGTATAATGTTCATTCACTCTCAGATTCTTCACAAGCTGTGCGAATTTCCTATACAAATCATTTGCTGTATCAGCACTTGTAGAAATTATCAGAGGAGTTCTAGCCTCATCTATTAAAATTGAATCTGCTTCATCAACTATTGCAAAATATTTTGGACCCTGTACTCTCTCATCAAGATTTCTGACCATATTGTCACGGAGATAGTCAAAACCAAACTCACTATTCGTCCCATATACAACATCACATGCATATGTCTCTTTCTTAGAACATTCTATTAGATTTACTCCTGTCATATGATCATACTTTAGTCTTCCATCCCTCTTCTCCATTTCCTTCCTCTGAGAAATCAACTTCCTAGCTTCGTCTCCTTTTAATTTTATAGCTTCTTCATCAGAAATAAACCTAAATTGCTTACCAGAATTAATTGCCCCAACACTCATTCCTAACGCATTTAGAATATGTCCTGTCCATTCCGCATCCCTTCTAGCTAGGTAATCATTTACAGTAACAAGATGAGCCCCTCTCCCAGTCAATCCATAAAGATACAATGGTAAATTAGCAGCTAAAGTTTTTCCTTCACCAGTAAATAACTCTGCTATCTTATTATCAAACAAAACATATCCTGCTATTAATTGCACATCAAAATGTCTATGATTTGCAACTCTTTTAGATGCCTCACGAGCCACTGCAAATGCTTCGGGAAGAATCTCATACAATTTTTTCTTTTCCTCTTCCAATTTGCTATTTAATTTAGCATCTTCTAACTTAAAGAAATCAGTTCGACAGGTATCAAGGTTAACACCTATTCTTTTTCTAAACTCATCTGTCTTAGATCGAAGTTCATCATCAGAAAGCTTAGAGACTTGATCCTCCAAATCATTTATCTCCTTAACTATTGGTTCTATTTTCTTTAATTGTTTTTCATTTGAATCAAAAAGAGAAGAAAGTATCTTCAGCATAGCTCTCCATTATATCCCATATCCACCAATTTAAGAAATGTTTAATGTCTTCAAAATATACTTTTGGAATATGTACAAAAAATATACAATACCAATTGTTGTAATAATATTGCTGTTGTTCAAACCAAAATCTTCTGTTAATGCCACAAGCTACCCCATTTATCTTACATCTCCATCGAATGGAGTAAGCATCTCAACCACACATATTCAATTTCAATGGGAAAATGAGAACAAATATGAGGAATATGTATACATGCTATGTATAACTGATGACATAGTAGAAGGAACAAGGTACTGCGAAATACCAACTTCGCAAAAATATATGACTTTAGATATACCAAATACAAATGGTGGTTACATTTACTGGTTTGTAGGATATCAAAGAAAATCCGAATATGTACAAAATATTGCTAAATATCCAGAGAATCCATCTTTTGCCTTTAATCAATACTCAAATATATTTGTCTTTGGTATAAACAGAACAATTCCATATTCTGCAAAAAATTCCATAGCTGGGAAGAAACCAGGCGATTTCTTCAGGCCAAATGCAGAAGTTAGGAATCCAGATGGGACAACTACACTAGTCTGTAAAAACAAATGGGTTTTTAAGCTACCCTCGCAGGGTTTTTCTCCTCAAGATACAGCAATACAATGGAATGTGAATAAAGAACTTGGGAGCGTTTTAGGGGCAACTACCTATGTTCCTCCCGATGTTATGTGCAAGTTTAATTTTATAATTGAAGGAAATACTACCAAAACAATAAAAGACTTTTGCAGAATATATAACCTAATATCCGTAGAAAGTAAAATAGATACATCTAGGAGTCCTAATATTGTTAGTATAGTCGGAAAATATTATGACCATATTAAAATTCAAATTGATGTGTACGAATGTGTTAAGAATTTCTTTAATCCTTTTTCATGGTTTAAATGCCAAAATAGATATGTAAAATCAATATCTTTAAATTATCCTCTCGAAAAAGCCTTTCAAATATATAATGGAGATGCCGTTTTACCTTTTACACAGGATATCGTAGAGAATGGAACTTTCTCACTAAAAACGAGTGTTAACAGCAACAGTTACAGTCAAATCAAATTACAAACTGTATTTGCTCTTAAATTTCCATATTACAATATTTCAGAAGAAGCACTATCAACATATGTCTTAAACCCATCTGTTGTTGAGAATATATCTACGAAGCCTTTTTCCTTCCCATTCAACAAAATAATTGGAGTAACACAATGGCATGGATATACTGCATTTCAAAGTCCTCACACAGGTATAGATTTTGGAAGCTATTTAGAAAATATTTTAGCATCTGACAACGGTATTGTCGTAGCAAAAGGATATGACACATACTATGGAGAATGTAATTCGGGAGGGAATTATTTAATCGTAAGAAACAGTAATGGTATATATACTGTGTATTTCCATCTTGCACAATCATATGTAAACATTGGCAATTCCATTTCAAAGAATCAAGTTATTGCACAATCAGGTAATTCAGGAAAGAGTGAATGCAAACCACTTGGATTTCACCTGCATTTCGAAACGAGAAAAAATCGATCACAGGATACCCACGATGACCCAGTTAAATATGTAGATGTTAATTGGAATTTAGTTCCAACCATAGATGCATATACCATACCAGCCCGCCTAAGTGGGGATAATCCCCATCCTAATAAATAATTTTGTCTTTTTAGAAATATGAGAAAGCTTTTCAAAATTACAGTAATTTCAATGATATCAATTACAATCTTTGTTCTTTTAATCAATCTTAAAGAAATTCTTTTCAACAACAACTACTACATCAACTTCGTACAAGACATCTCATCTCCTACACAAGTAATTTGGATTTCACAAGATCAAGTTCTGTTTTCTTCTCCGAATCAAGTATATACATACTATTTTCAAGAGAATGAGATTGAACTTGTTGGTCCAAAAGAGGTGAATGAAATTATTGGTGTAGATAATTTAGGTCAGCTCGTGTACTGTAAATATGACATATATATGAGATATGTAGAAGAAGATTATGCAATGACCATTAGCTTGTATGACAAAGAACATACATTGCTTAAGGAGGTTAAAGTGTATGATAGCTTTCTTCCTGAATTTACAGATGGGAAATATGTTTCTGGAGCTACTGCGTTGCCATTTTTAACCCCATACAAATACACTGTTAATGTTGACAATGGAGAGGTGCAAAAGGAAGAGTTACCCAAAGAATCCGTTAGTAGAAATAATGCAGACTTAAAATTAACAGAGGATATTTTGTTAGAAAAGACATACTGTTTCAATACTGAAAGATGTATTTTGGAGGATAAGTTCGGGAATATCTATGCATATATAGCAGTACAGAATCGATTCAGTGAGTTTCTTCGAGGCATTTTTCAAAAATCTCATATGTTTTTTTCGCAGTACTTTCCCATGTAAATTCTTTAGAAAGTTCATACCCCCTTTCAACCATTCCTTTATACCTTTCTGGATTTTTGTAAATATCAAAGATTTTACTTCCAACCTTTTTACTATCATAGCTATCAATTATTGAGGAGACTTCATCAAAAAGTTCTATGTATACTAAATTTTTGTCTATTATGGTGGGAACTTTAGCTCTAAGAGCTTCAGCTACAGAAATTCCAAAGCCTTCATAGGTAGATAGATGTATAAAGGCAAAAGCATTCTTTAAGAGAGAATATTTATTCTCATCAGAATAGAACCCTGTAAATACAACATTACTTTTAATTCCCAAATCTTCTATAACTCGATACAAGTCCTTTACTTCTTTAAGATTTTCATCTTTAAATTTGCCACCAGCTATAACTAAGTATGGAATCTGTTCTCCCTTTACTTTAAGTAATTTTGTAAATTCAAAATATCCTTTCACAACACTAATAGAATTCTTATTCTTTGTTATCCCTCCTCCCATATATATTATGTAACCTTTCTCTCTCCAATCCTGAGGAAGTAAACTATCTATATTTGTTTCCCTCTCTTCCAAATCAACACCCAAATATGTCACTATTGTTTTATCTTCTGGGTATTCAGGATAGAACCTTAAAAAATCCGTTTTTGTTGTTTCTGAATTACACAAAATATATTTACATAGAACAGCCTTATCCAGTGTTAACCAATATTGCATTTTTCTTATCACATTATGTAGTCTTGATTGTGTAGAATATTCTCCAAACAAAGGCAAAATCATATCATGAATAAATAGTACTGTAGGCATAATATCAGAAGGGAAATTTCTCCAAAAATAAGGACAGAAATATATTGTTTCTCTAGTAGTTATCTTTTTTACTCTTGGTAGGATATTCTTACGATACCAAATATTGTTTTGATATCCATTAACCTTGTATTCTCCCACTCTCTCAATTTTAATGTTTTCACACTCATTGATATGAGAATCTAATGTTGATTCTTTTTCATCGAACAGTAAAAGAGAATATTTTGTCTGAGGATATAGCTTTACTAATGATAAAGCTATATTTTTCGTATACTGACCAATACCTGCGTACGCAAACTGGTCCTGAGTCGTTGTGCAATCTATAATTACATGCATATTGTGATTATATCAAACAATTAGTACTTCAAGTGAATAATTTACACATTCTGTTATCTCCAATTATATGCTACCATAGTAGTACTTATGTAATCTAATATATTTTTAAACTATATGAAGATACAAAAACTCCTCTTAGGATTCTTTCTATCATTGGGCATCTTTTTGATTATTCCACAAACAAAAGTTACAGCAGCAGAATTTCATTTTAAATCATATTCTCTAAACAAGGAGGAAACCGTAAAAGATGATGTATATATCTTTGGAGAGTCTGCGAATATAGAGGGTGCAGTGTATGGGGATTTGGTAATTGTTGCAGATAGTGTGAAGGTTAATGGAACTGTTACAGGAGATCTTTATATATGTGGGAATCAAGTTAATATTGATCCGATAGCCTATGGGAATGTCTTTGTTGTTGGAAATGATATGACTATTGATGGAATACTGAATAACAATCTGTATGTTTTAGGAAAAAGTTTGTCATTTCTTGGACAGGCAACTAAGGATGTAATTTCAATAACAAGTCAAAATTCATTTGATGGGTATGTTGGAGATGATTTGAGGAGTTTTGGATTGACTTCAACTATTAATTCTATTATCAAAGGTGATTTAGTTCTTGTTTCTGAACAGTCAACCGTAAATGAACAGAATGTTGAGGATAATATATATTACGAGACAACTATACAATCAATTGCAAGCAGTCAAGGAGTCGATATTAATACTGGAGCTAAGATTAAGGTTCCAGATATAATCGCAAATCCAAGTTGGGGTGTGAAAGGTTTAGTTATGCTTACTAGTTTTGTAACTTTACTTCTTACAGGGGTTTTTCTAGTATGGCTTACACCTGTAAAAACAGTTCAAATAAAGAGAAGGATTACAGATTCCCCTATTGAGCTAATCAAAAGTTTACTGGCAGGTATAATTATTGCATTTGTTGTACCGTTTCCATTATTTATTATGCTTATGTCAATTATAGGAACTCCTATTGCTTTAATAGTATCTGCATTTTTGTTGTTTGTACTACTTTTTGGAAGAATATGGGTAGAATTAGCATTTGGAACAGAAATACTTCGCTTGTTTGGAATTGAGGAATACAGACCGTATAAGTCATTATTAGTTGGAAGAATACTATCTATAGGAGTTAACTTAATACCTCGTATAGGAGTTTTTTACAACATTATAGTCATATTTACTGCTCTTGGTGCAATGGTCCGTATGAAGAAGGACCTTTTTACAGCACCCAAAGAGATAACACCCGTTAAGAAAAAGAAGACTAAAAAGAGTAACAAGGAAGAGTAGTAATACAATTACTACTCTACTTAAGTAACTCGTCTAATGTACTTTGGAAAGTACTATATGGGTATGCTCCACCCAAAAATGTCCCTGTCACATTTCCATTTTCATCTAATTTTCCAATTACAAAACCAGGTGTCCCTGTCATACCTGCCTTTGTACCTTCAGCTTCATCTGCCTCCAAATCAGAAACGAATTTACCTTCACTCATACACTTATCAAAAGCATCCATATCTACACCTAAGCTTGAAGCTAGAGTCTTAATTCCACTTTCCTCTGTAATATCAAATGCCTGCTCATGATATTGGACAAATACATCAGAACCTTTTTGATCAAAGACACACATTCCAGCCTCTGATATCTCATATGTTAGAGCTCCATTACTTCCTCTTGGCCATTCCTTAAATACATATATTGCTTTTCCTGTATCTATGTAATTTTTCTTAATCTCAGGAAATGTCTCGTCTGCATGCCTATTACAGTAGTAACATGTAGGGTCACTAAATTCGACTATGGCTACAGTTGCGGTACTTCTATCACCAACATACGGATCATTATCTATTGATGCTGTAGCGGTAGTAGTAGGGGGTGTTGTAGTATCCTCACTATTCGTATCATTTTCATTCTCATTTTGTACTTCATTCTCACTGTTTCCAGAATCTACATTTGTATCATTTGTTTTAGTATTCGTTGCCCAAACAACAACTGCTATAATCAAAGCCGCTATTATTATGGCTATTGGTACACCCAATGTATCCAAATTTATCGTTACCTCTTTCTTTTCCAAATTCTCTTCTTTTTTCTCTTTTTTCTTCATAGATAAACAACTAAATATTATATTAACTCTCGGATTATATACCAAAAGCATAATCTCTGTAAGGTCTAGGATAAAACTACTCCTTAAGCTTCTCCCAAGTTGTCCTCATCTCTTCATCACTCTGCCCCGAACGATGAGGACTATCACATAATACTACCGTATCATCATATACAGGCTTAACATGCACATGAAAATGAAATACCGATTGTCCAGCTTTCTCTCCTGTATTTTGCAGAATAATTACACCCTTTGGATTAAATGTATCCTTTATCTTAAGTGCTATTTTCTTTGCTACACCATGCACCTTACATAACAATTCATCTGGAATATCATAAATATTCTCATAGTGCTTCTTAGGAAGAACCAATGTATGTCCTTCACTCAATGGATGCGCATCTAAAAATGCTACAACATCATCATCTTCATATATTTTGTATGACTCCTTCTCTCCTCTCGCTATCTTACAAAATACGCAATCTTCCATAGTACATTTACAAGTATGAAATTATATCCTAAAAGTGACGATTCCTGTCAATTTGAACTATCTAAACTAATCACTGATACTGATTGCTCCTGCAGGGCATGCAGATTGAGCTTCTTTTGCTTTTTCAACATCACCGTCCTGTATTGTCCCATCTCCCTTAGGAGCAACGCTACCATCCTCCTTCATCTCAAATACCTCAGGGCATATTGCAACACAAGATCCACACATTGCACACTTATTCTGATCTATCTCTGCTTTCATAATGTAAAAAGATACTTATGTTAAATACAAAATTACCCCTTTATGACTGAGACTATTATCGGGAATACAAGAACAAGAAGATATAAAAATACATAAAGTGCTGTACTATTATTCTCTCCGCTATTATTTTCAATTTCTTTCTTTTTCATGAGTTGTAACTATATTCTGTTAAAAATATTAAGTAGAAGCGATAACCAGTTTTACATATTTCCACAGCAATGTCAAAACATTACTTTCCCTTCTTATACAGATTCCTAAAACTTGCTATCTCATTTATAAATGCAAGTTTAACTACACCAGTAGGTCCATTTCTATGCTTTGCAACTATCAATTCACCCACACCTTTATTCTCTGTATCAGGATTCCATGTTTCTTCCCTATCTATAAACATAACTACATCAGCATCCTGCTCTATAGATCCAGACTCTCTTAAATCTGATAACTGAGGCCTCCTACCTTGTCTTTGTTCTATTGCCCTAGACAACTGAGAAAGAGCAACGACAGGAACATCTAACTCTTTAGCTATATTTTTTAATCCCTGAGATATTTCTCCAACCTCTAACACCCTATTATCCGTATTACTTCCATGTACAAGTTGTAAGTAGTCGACAAAGATAATATCCACCCCTGTCTCCATTGCCAACCTACGTGCCTTTGTTCTGATTGCGTTAATATGCTGTCCTGCTTGATCATCAATATATATATTAGCATCAGCAAGTTCTCCCATTGTATCAGCAAGCTTCATAAATTTTTTGTCGCTCAACCTTCCAGTTCTAATTTCCCAAAATGGAATGTTTGATTGCATACCAAGAAGTCTATCCATAATCTGAGTTTTGGACATTTCAAGAGAGAAGAATGCAACTGTTTTCTTTTCTTGCAACGCAGCATGTCTCATCATATCCAAAGCTAATGCTGTTTTTCCAACAGATGGTCTTGCAGCAAGCACTATCAAATCTGACTTTTGAAATCCTCCTAGTAAATCATCCAAATCTTTGAACCCTGTTGATATACCTAAATATGCCTCATCACTATCTGCTCTCTCAGCTCTTTCATATGCGTCTTTTAAAAGATCCTTTATATGTACAAAATTACTCTTAGTTCCAGTCTGAGCAACATCAAATATTTCTTTTTCTGATTTATCTATAACTTTATCTATTGGAGTATTCTCATCAAAAGCCAACTCTGTAATGTCCTTGGCAGCAGACAGAAGACCTCTTCTCATAGCACTCTCCTTAATTATTTCACCGTACTCTTCTGCATGTGCTGATGTCGCAACTGTAGTTACCAAATCAGCTAAATATGAGGCACCTCCAGCACTAGACAGTTTGTTTTGTTTTTTTAGTTTATCTACTACTGTAACTAAATCTACTGGAAGACCATTATTGAATAAATCTAAAATTGCAGAGTATATAATTACATGCCTGTTATCATAAAAATGATTGGGGACAAGCCATGCGGAGACATTAATTATAGAATCTTTATCCATTAACATACATCCAAGCAAGGATTGCTCTACTTCTATATTTTGAGGGGGTACTTTCCCTTGCATACTGTTGTGCTATTTCAAAAATATTACCTCTACACTACTTTGATTCTCTTCATCAACCTTTTTCTTGGCAACATTGTAATAGTTCTCCTCCCTTACATTTGCATACCCAAAGTATTCCAAGAAATCTTTCTTGCTTTTAACATTCACTCCACTCTTACTATCTTCAGCATACCCGCAAGGAATTAATATTGCTGGATCCATATTTGAGATAACCTTTTCTAAAACTTCATAATTCATAAATAGCTCACCATTTCCGATAGGAACAATGAGAACATCTACATCTCCAAGATTCTTAGCTCTTTGAGGGTCAAAGTCTTTTCCTATCCCACCCATATACACTACTCTAATGTTCTTCTCATCTATGATGTAAAAGTCATCTTCTAATCCTCTTCTTATCATTATCCCCCCTACTTCGTATTCTCCTGCAGAATATATTTCCATAACAGTCTCTCTTTTATCTGGAACTATTTTGTCTTGTAAATTGTTGTCTATGATTACATTTTTTTTCACATCTTCACCATATTTTGTTAGTAACATAACATCGGTTTGTATCTTCCCATTAAGCACCCTCTTATCTGCTAGAGGATCAGTTATTACAGAGATATTGTCTGTACTCAAAAGAAATGTAGTCCACCCTATTTTCCTAATTTTCATAAATATCTACTCAAAAATAATTCGTTAATTGATGATGCTAGTATATCAGATATACCAGACACAGTTAAGAACTTACTGTGCTTCCAATGTACTTTTGACATTTTCTAGGATTGCTTTTTTCATTTGTTCTTTTACAAGTTCAGTTTTCAAACTTTCTAGAGATGATATTGAGGCCTGAAGTTGAATCATCACTTTGTCATCTTCGTCTCCATTGACTATCATTTTTCTAACACTTCCGACTTGTCCTTCTGCTCTTTTTATATGATTTTGGACTTTTTTAGAATATTTCATTTAGAATAGTATATTCAATATTTAATATGGTAGCAACTTTTCTAAGAATTTTTCAAAAAGTTTGATATACAGAAAACTCTCTGATATAATCAGCAACGATATGAAAAAGGGAATTCATCCAAAATATAATAACCATTTAACAATTACATGCTCATGTGGTAATTCTTTTGTTACTGGTAGTACACTAGAACAGGATACATTGACTGTAGATATATGTTCAAAGTGCCATCCTTTCTATACAGGCGAACAAAAGATAGTTGATACAGACAACTTAGTAAAGAAATTTGAGGAGAGAGTTGAAAAAGCTAAGGGTATGTCATTTCAGAGCAAGAGGCAGAAAATGGAAAAGAGGAGAAAGAAGATTGATGAGATGTCATCTAAGTCATCTAGTTCCCTATCTCTAAGGGATATGTTGGAGAATGCTAGAATCTCTAAAAAGTAGATTATTCCACATAAAGTTTCATTATGTTATCATTATCCATATATGGATATTAAGGGACTAAAGACAAAATACGAAGAGAATACTGCCCAGGCTAAAGTTGAAGAGTTGGAGAGAGAGCTTTCACAACCTAATAGAAGCAAGGATATGTCTTCCCTAAGTAATGATCTATCCCATTATTCTAAATTAGCACTTCAAGTATCACAAATTCAAAAGGCAATAAAGGATTGGGAGGAGACTAAGCGTATGGTACAAGAAGAACAGAACCCTGAACTTAAAGAGATGGGAAATGAAGAGATAATCTCTTTGGAAGAAAGAATAGAGAATCTTGATAGAGAGATAAAGAGAACTGTAGCAGGAAAAGAATTAGCAGATGAAGATGATAGCAAATCTGTGATTATGGAGATAAGAGCAGGAGCAGGAGGAGATGAAGCTGCTCTTTTTGCAGCTGACCTTTTCAGAATGTACTCTAACTTTTCTGCAGGGAAAGGATGGGATGTACAAATTATATATGATAATGTAACTCAAGGAGGAGGATACAAAGAAGTAATTGCACAAATATCTGGAAAGAATGTTTTCAAAAATCTTAAATATGAGAGTGGAGTACATAGGGTTCAAAGAGTCCCAGTAACTGAATCATCTGGAAGAATTCACACTTCTACCGCATCTGTTGCTATACTTCCTGAAGCAGATGAGCTAGAGGTTGAAATAAGACAAGAAGATTTAAAAGTAGAGGTTATGAGAGCTTCAGGTGCAGGTGGACAATGTGTAAACAGGACAGATTCAGCAGTAAGAATAACACATATTCCAACAGGAATAGTTGTTAGTTGCCAAGAGACTAAGCATCAAAGCCAGAATAAGGAAAAGGCTATGACAATATTGCGTTCAAGGCTTTATGATATGAAGAAACAAGAAGAAATGCAGAAGAGATCTGATTTGAGAGTATCACAGATTGGGTCTTCTATGAGAGCTGAAAAGATCAGGACATACAATTTTCCACAAAATAGAGTGACTGACCATAGAGTTAAGATTTCTTGGTTTAACCTAGAAGAGATATTGAATGGTAATATTCAAAATGTTTTAGATGATGTTAATAATGCTTTCTTAGACCAGCTGTTGGAGAAGGAGATTACTAGTGGAACAAAATCTTAAGCAACTATTTCAAATACAACAGGTTCTTTTATCTGAAGGATATCCTGATTATGTAAGAGTTTCTAAGGAGATATGTGATTTTTGTAAAAAAGACGAGGAGAGTATTCTTGAGGTATTAGATAAGATAAAGGGAGGACAACCATGGGAATATATTAGAGGTTTAACAGAGTTTTGTGGATATCAATTCATAGTTAATCCTTCTGTACTTATTCCTCGTGTAGAAACTGAACAGATTGTTGATATTGCAAGGTTAGAGGTTGCGAAAAGAAGAATTCAATCTATTATTGATGTTGGAACTGGGAGTGGTTGTATTATTATTTCTTTAGCAAAGATTTTTGGTAGTAGACTGAATTATACTGCGACAGATATCAGTAAAGATGCTCTGGAAATAGCTATTAAGAATGCCCAATTGAATGGAGTAGAGAAAGATATCTCTTTTGTGAGAACAAATTTAGTTGATGGAATCCAAATATCTAGTGATACTTTGGTTGTAGCAAACCTCCCATATATTCCCACACACATTTACAATACATTAGATAGTAGTGTTACCGATTATGAGCCTAAATTAGCATTAGAAGCAGGAAAAGATGGCCTTAAATACTATTCAGAATTAATAGATGATCTTGATAGTATAAAAGAAAAAAGAAACATACAGCTACTAATTGAAATAGATCCCTCTATTGAAAAAGTCCTTCATGGACTTCTCCTCAACAGAGAAGTCCATATTGTAAAAGACTTAAATAATCTTTCTAGGTTTGCTTTAGTTAGCCTCTCCTAACTTTACTTTAAATGTCTTCGTTTCTCCGGATCTATTTACTTCAACCTCTACCTCTTCTCCAACCTTATGCGATTGTATCATATCAGCTAGAGAGATCTTTACATCTTCTCCTCCGAATTTGGTTATGATATCACCTCTTCTGATTCCTGCAGAGTACGCCGGTCCATTTGCATCAACTTCTACTACTAAAGCTCCTGGAACAACATTTGAATAGTATAAAGCATCATATTCGGATATCATTCTGTATGATACTCCCAAGTACGGTTTAATAAACTTTCCATAAGTTTTGTACTCCTCTAATCTATTTTTTACCTTATTTATTGGTATTGAGAAGGAAATATTATCAGCATAGGATGTTGTAGCAAAATTTATACCTATAACTTCTCCTTGTGAATTTATAAGAGGACCACCAGAATTACCAGCATTTATAGCAGCATCTGTTTGTATAACTCCTTCATATGTTTTTGAGGTAGTACCAAACCAAGAAGAGCTTGAAGCTGTAACACTTCTGTTTAATCCACTAATGATTCCTGAAGTCACAGAACCTGAGAATTCACCCAAAGGAGTACCTATTGCGAGTACTGATTGTCCTACTAGTAAATTGTCAGAATCTCCAAGCTTTATAGGTTTGAATGTTTTTCCTTTGCTGTCTATTTCTAAAATAGCAATATCATACAAATCATCTCGTAATATTTGCTTGACTGGATATTCTTCTCCATCGCTTGTTACAACCTTGTATGTGCTTGTTTCTTCAGAAACAACATGCTGATTAGTAATTATCGTACCAGAAGTATCAACTATAAATCCTGTTCCTATGTTGCTACTTTGATCAATAACTCCCTTTCCTTGTAAGAGCGCTACTTCTGTTACTGCTATACTTACAACGGATGGTGATGATTCTTTTACTATATCAATAGTTAATTTTTCATCGCTATTAACAATAATCTGTTTATTCTCTCCTCCTGACTCTATTTCCTCGGATTCTTTATTATTCTCTTCCTCCTCATCACCTGTAATCGTACTGACTACTTCTTGAAATTGTGAAAAGTTTTTGTAGGTAAAATATGAGGCAACAACTGCCACTATGAAGAAGGCTAAGAGAAAGTTTAATAAACCAAGCATTACATACAGGAATCTTTTTCCTGGACGCTGTTTCTTTTTCTCTTTTACAACCTCTCCTTTTTTTTCTTTTTCTTCCATATTTTTAATATTATTATAATTTAGATAGAAAGAATCTCTATGGCTTTACTAAGCTGAGGATCAATCCCAGCTTTAAAGTCTTCGTTTGTCAAATCAACCTCCACATCAGGCTTTATTGAGTTATCTCGATCTATATTCTGTCCATCAGGCAAAAGCCATTTCAAGATTGTAATATGTAGACTAGATCCATCTGCCAAATCTAAAACTGTTTGTGCCGTTCCTTTTCCATATGTTGGCATTCCAACAATTTTAGCTCTTCCATTTTGCTGTAAACTTCCAGCCAATATTTCAGATGCTGATGCACTTCCTTCATCTACCAACACAACTACCTCTACATCTATTAATTTTCCTCCCTTTCTTGATTTGAATTCTCTGATATTTCCTGATCCATCTCTCTCTTTAGCGATAACTTTTCCCTCGTCAATGAATTCGTCACCAGCATAAACTGCAGCATCAAAGTACCCTCCTGGGTTCCCTCGTAAATCCAAAATCATTTTTTTAGAACCTGCATCAACTACCTCATCAATTTTAGAATCCCATAATCTCTCCCATTCAGCTAAACTTGTTTCTGTAAACCTGTTAACTTTAAGATGTGCTATATCCTTGTTTTCTCCAACAAAATCCAACTGCATACTAGACACTGTTATTTCTCTTCTCACAATCTCTACTGTCACAGGTTCTTCTTCTCCTTTATGTAAAATAGTCAAGGTAACCTTAGTTCCAGCATCTCCACGAATTTTTGCAACAGCATCATAAACAGTGTCACTAGCAGTAAGCTCATAATCATCTATCTTTAATATGTAATCACCTGGACGAATACCTGCCTCTTTAGCAGGAGAACCTTCCAATGGACTTACTACAATTACATTTCCATCGGAATACCCTAATTCAGCACCTATGCCTTCAAAATATTTTCCACTAATCGATTCATTGAATTCTTCAGTTTCCTCAGGATCTAAAAATACAGTAGCAGGATCTTCAAACGAATTAACCATTCCCTTTATTGCCCCCGTAACCATTTTTTGTGAATCGACTTTATCTGCATCAACATACTGAGTGGAAACTATATCCCATACATTCCAAAACATATCCATATTTACCTCTTCCCTTTTGCCAAAGGAATTTGCTATTTTTGTTCCATCAACTTTCTGTCCAATCACTATACCTAGAACGAAGACAGCAACTAAAAGTACTGCTGTACTTACTATTTTTTTGTATCTGTAATCATTCTTTTCGCTTTGTTCCATGACTAGTCATTTAAAGTAAAATAAGCAATTTTCATTATACTCTTATGCCCTAAAGAGACAAGAATTCAACATTAGCAATATTTATAATGCCTTCTAAATTATTCTCCCATTTAACTTTTAGGAATGGTTTGTCACCTTCCTCTACTCCACAGACTGTCCCAAGCATTCCATAGTTAGCTAATGATAATGATCTGATAGTAGAGTTAACTAATGTATGTACAAATAATCCTTCATTCTTTTTTTGTAAATTTTTTCCTTCGTTTAGAAAGAAAATTTGACTTTCTTCATAATCTACTATTGCAAATGAGCCAATCATATCTTTTAGAGCCTGTATTATTTTCCCACTGGTAAATATTTCACCAAAACCACCTAAGACACCAACAGGTAATCCCTGCGTGCGAAAGTCACGATAGTCCATTGAGTATGTAAGAACAAATGATGCTCCTTTGTTAAATAGATCATGCAAAAGTGCTGTATGAAGGTATTTCCCAACAAATACTATTTTGTTATGATAGTCAGTGTCTTCAGCTTTGAGAAGTAAATCCTTCCCATCACCTAAAAACATAAATTCTCCAAAAACCTTTTTGTTAAAATCCTTATCACTTTTTAGATTGTACACTTCTGAAATTAACTTGATATCAAAAGCGTGCGCAGATGAGTTAACCACAATCCCATCTACTGGATTGACATCAGTAATCTTTCCGCTAAATGAGCTTTTTATATTTGTAACAACTTCTTCTCCTAGAATATCTAAATATCCTTTTTCTATACGGCTAAGATCTATTACCCCATCTGACGGAGATATGAGCTTTTTTACATTTAAGCCACCAGCTATTATTCTTTCTGCAATTACAGTTCCCCCAGTGACTAATTCCCCATCTATGCATGTGATATATTCTTGGCTTTTTTCGACAGGAGTCCCTATTTGTTCAGGGAGATAGAATGAGTATTTAACAACATTATTTCTTCTTTTTAGAATTTCATCACCTACTTTTACTAGGTCACCCTTTTTAACAAGTACTCTGTCCTGTGAAGAGTATGGAATACAAAATGTGTAGTCCTCATATTTTTCAAAAATCTTACGCTTTATTATCATTCTTCCATTGTTGAAGTTTAAGTTTATTTGAATATACATCAGGACCATAAATAATTGGTCTGGGACGAGCATCTACTACTATGGAATCGTAGTAACAAGCCTCTGGAG
>Ga0208695_1000827_pt1 | contig 30007 bp, 28 predicted proteins | sample AD_UKC111_MetaG_FD_184449 | JGI IMG/M metagenome (GOLD analysis project Ga0208695, IMG submission 184449) | Active sludge microbial communities of municipal wastewater-treating anaerobic digesters from Hong Kong - AD_UKC111_MetaG (SPAdes)... | ecosystem: Engineered > Bioreactor > Anaerobic >...
TTGTAAATCTCTCTATAGCTCTTGGAGTTACTTGAAGTTCAGGAATATCGAATTGCCCACTCATCTGGATACCGAGCCCATACTCATCGAGCTGGCGAACTACCTTGGCCATCAAATTGCCGGCCTTGTAGTCTCTAGAAATCAGGTAATCTATATAATCATTAGTATTACTGGTTACTTTGAGCCATACGAATCTATCAAGAAATGCTGCGTCACTCAGGTCATCAACCATATAGTCTTCGGTTGCAGGATTCATGGCTGCGACTATCCATGTGCCTTCAGGAAGCACGTGATTATTTATTCTTCTATCCAGGATGAGCTGCATGACTGCATGGCGAACTGATTCATGAGCTCTATTGATTTCATCCAGGAACACTATTGAATTGCCGGTTTCTGGAAACCAATCTGGGCGCATATATACTGTCTTATTTGCACTGGCATCTCTAACTGGTAAACCAAGTAAATCACCAGGTTCCATCTGGCTGAGCATCAATATATGCAACTCTCTGCCAGTTTCGACAGCAAGGTCCTTGACACTCTGGGTCTTGCCTATACCGGCATGGCCAACAAGCATTGGTACCTCGCCGTTGGCACAAATAAATTCTACAATTTCTTTAACCTGATTTACTCTCATATACCCTCCTCATATTCACCGCTAGGTCCGGCCCACCCGAACCTAGCTGTTTTTTTATTTCACGATAGATGGAATCGTAGACAGACTGGTAGTCAGGAACTATGTATATGATTAAATAGAAGCCTGGCCTTGGTTAGCTATTCCCTCGAAATCGCTGGCATTGAATATAATCCTCTTGGCTACTGGCAATGCCTCTCCGTCATGGCCAAGCAGGTATGAGAACTCAGGCATTGCTATTACACAGGATGCGCAATTCTTATCATGTCCAAGCCATGTAATCTGTGCATTAGTTATTGCATCCTTTAAGTCTGCTGACTTTAACCTATCACCATGAACTACGTATGCCTGGCAATCGAGCTCATTGACTTCATTCTTTTCCAGGTCTATCTTGACTAGCTTAGCTGTCTTTTTCCCAATTTCATACTTCTTAATAACTATAGACAGCTCCGCTAGCACAGTTAAGCTGGTTATAATCTCGGTATGCTTATATGCATGCGGCCTGGTCTCACAATCGATTATCATTGGTTCAACATAAACCTCAGCAGACTCTGGAATAGCAAGGGCCGCCAACATGGTAACGAAGCTCAAGTCCCACTGGAATTCATCTTCATCATCGAATACATCGGCATCAGGAAAGCTGAGTACCAGATTACCATTTGACCTGTATACCATATTGGCATAATTACCAACTATGGTATACTTGCGGTTCTGGTATTCTAGACTTTCAACTCTCACTATTGACCTATCTGGCACCAATTCTATTATCCGGTCCACACAGGCTAACAGGCTATCAAACTCCTGATCTCCTATTCTAATCATACCATTACACCTCCATTCTCAAAATCTGCCAACTGGAATGGGACTTTCTTGACAAACAGCGGGTAGTCGTAGTTACCGGATGTACTGAGCAGATAGCTTGTCTCACTGAGTACAACAAGTGCCGCAGGTTTCTTGCCAGTTGGCACAGCCATTTCCTGGAATAGCTCTGCTGAATACTCATCTATACTGGTTTCAACGAGCGTTTCACCGACTCTGAAAACTCGCAATTCGGGCTTACTTATCTGATTGTTTTCAATGTCTATTATGCAAACATAGTACTTATCAGCCCGGTCTTTGCCAGCAACTCTAGTCAGGACAGTCAGGCTTGTAATCTCGCGGCCATCAAGCTCGTAATCTAACAGATAGCTAAACACATCACACAGGCCCTGATTGCCTGGCACAACTGCGGCATACACATTCAAGCACATCAGGTATTCATAGAATCCTATCATATCTGGTGTGAATACATTCTGGCCGAATGTAAGTTGAATCGGGTCATCTGAGTAGAATGGAGTCTCCAGGGCTGTTTCTCTAACCTGAAGCTGGCTATCTGGCAATTCGATATCAACATGCTCGCCATGCGTATACGACTGGGCTATGAGCTCAACGCCGGCCTTCAGGCTATTTACTTCTTTGCCATTAATCTTCATCATATACACCTCCTACACCATAATAGTTTCTGGTAAACTCTGAGTCCGTTATCGGGATTTTCTTGGACTCTATAATCGCGCTTATATTGACATACTGGACTTTGAATTCGGGGTCACTGATATACCGGACTGCGTAGCTACATTCTGTACCTAGGACTATGAAGCCTTTGAATTCTTTGTTCTCCTCTCTGAGAATCTGGCGTACAATATCCCTATGGTCAGTCAGGACATAAGTGCCAACTGGTATTACAATCCGGTAGTTCAATTCCTTGAAGCTACCATCTGGCCTGAATTCAACGACTCTATATCTATCAGGATTCTTGGATATAAGCACATAAGTCAGGCTAGTAACAAAGCCTTTCTCGTGCTTCAGGTCTATAATCAGTGAATACACGCATTCCAGGTTATATGTCTGGGCAATTAGACAGGCAATCAGAGTAGTATAGACATCATATTCCAGGTCGCCAACCTGGATAGCCTTGCCATTAATCGGGAAGTACACACCTAGCTCCTCCAGGTTAATAGCCGTAGACGTGAAGTTATAGGCCCCGCAAGCGAGGCCCATACTTTTACCAGTCTTCGGGTCATCAACTATAACCTGGTAATATGACTGGATATCGTCTGGCACAAGCCTGAATACCTGCTCTGGATTGAAATCCGGTATAACAGCTATCTTTTTCATACTACCCCCTCCTTCAATTTTAGGTTTAGTCTGGTGCGTAGCTCACGTCTAGCGAGCATGTCAACTTCCATATTGAACATGTCGCCTGAGTGGCCACGCACGTGTTCCACGGATACAGGCATGTTGATTGCTGACATCAGGCGCACGAACTTCACCATTTCCTGATGCCTAGCTCTGGCTTTACCATTGATTATCAGGCTTATTATCTCGCTATCTGTATACACTTTGATAGAACTGGCGCCATTGACATATGCAAACTCGACTGCTCGATAGAAAGCTTCGAGCTCAGCCGACATATTTGCCATCTGGCTAAACAGCGTACACTCGCCATATATCCTAGCACATAGCATTGACGGGTCATCTGCCAATCTCACAGTGGCGGCATATATACCTAGCCCGCCACCGTATGACCCATCTGTGTATGCTACCAAGTCTCTACCTTTCACAGGCAAGAACAGGTTAGTCATAGAATTCACCTACTCTAACGGATTCTAACAACTGGACTGCTGGACAAGGCTGGCCTTTACATATTATCAACACTTGTATTCACCAGCCCTGAGAACTTTCTGGCTTCTCTATTATAACCCTTAGCAAGAATCAAGGGAACCAGGTCAGCAGTATCGCCATCATCGTCACCGTCTATGAGCTCTGCGACTTTTGCTGGCACGCCAATTCCAACGCAGTCATCTGGCACTATCTCTCCGACAGCAAGATAGCCCGTAATTGGATGTCTGGCTAGAATTCCGAGTATTGCATCTTTGCTGTTGTAGGTCCTCAGGAATCGAGCTGCTAAGCTGGCTAATTCTTCATTACTTACAGGCACGACTTTGCTAACTGGCACATCAAAGTAGGCCAACGTTTCTTCAGCATTCTTGGTATTATTCTGGCTCACATATGCCGTCTGGTTCCATACTACCATCAGGCTGCTAACTTTGGCTGGATTTCTTACAAGTCTATTGAATGCGTGGTAGTTTACATGAAGCACAGAGTCACTTACTGTTACATGTCTGGCACGAACTGACCAGAATACCTTGGAGTCTTGTTCTATTCTGGCTGCAAGCTTCAAATAGCTAGCTGCAAGCTCTTCAAGGAATGCCTTCAGGCTATCTTGAATCTTCTCGATATAGCTGGTCACGAATGAGCCAGCTAATCTGACAGACTGGGAATTGACTTTAATCAGTGCCGCAAGTAGTTCTGTTGCTGCTGGCACTGTGACTTCAGAATTATCGAACTCGAACATTGACTCATCATTGGTAATCAGGTTCTCAAGAGTCACATTCCAAGTTAAAGCGCGGCCTATAACTGGTATCTCTATTACCTCAACTGGCGTCCATATCTTAATAGACTTCTGGCTTCTGAGTTCTTCTGCCAATAGGTCAGTTAGAACTCTAATGCCATTGACCTTCTGGCAAGCAGAAACTTCTGCCAGTGTCCTGAAGAACTGGTCACCTGTTCTCTGGTAGAGCCATGCCATAACTGAGATATCATCTGTGGCAGGCAGGTCTTTACGCTCTATCAAAGAGCTCTGGAACAACGACTCGAACTCCTTATCTATCAGGTCTATTAGCTTCTGAGCGCCGGTATTCATGACTTCCAAGTCGCTGGTTACATCTTCCTTGAAATAGCGGCTAGCAGGCACAAACTTTTCTGCCTGATAGATTTCCTGAGCTTGAACATAATGCATAGACGCTTTAGCAACCTTCGGGCTCATACGATGCGTCAGGTCTATATAGAACTTATTGATACCTACTAGAACTTGATAAGCTGTGGCCCCAACTTGGATATAGCCGGTTACAAGATACTGGTTCCAATCATGGCTTGTGAGCCATTGGATATCTGTACTCTTTATAGTGGGCATCTGCTGGCCCAAGAACTTCCTTAGACGCATACCGGATAGGCTCAGATTAGCTACCTTATTGAGCCTCTTGCCCTGGGTATTCATAACGACATCTACAGGCATACTGACATTAAACTCTGGAATTGCGACTTCCAACTGGTCGAAGAATCCAATGGTTATGCCCTTAGACCTGGCTAAACCTTGCATCTTTACAGGTGTCTTCAAGCTACGGAACTCGCCAGGCTTATCATCCTCGAATTCCAGGTACTGAATAGAATCTATAAATCTTCTGGAAACTACGAATCCATCGCCGGCGAATGACAATGGCTGGCCTGTAAGCCTTTTCAGAAGCTCTTCAGAATCCGGGCCCTTATCTAGAAACACAGTGACTCCAGGTATCCCGAAGAACTCTGTGCTCTTCTTCTCTGGCCACTCTATCTCTAACTTGGACTTATGGAACATCTTGAGCCTCTGGTCTGAGAGCTTAACAACAGGCATCTGAGTCAGGAAAGTATTAGTAGCTCTAACTGGGTCGGTAATTAGAGCAACTGGATTAAAGCCCTGCTCAACTCTGGACCTTGTTTCGCCAGGCACAAGCCGGGCTAATCTGGAATATGGCCTATTGATACTAGACAAACTCAGGCCATCGAATTTCTCAACTGGCATTGTCTTGACTACTCTACCTTCTGGATTTCTGGGCACAACGAAGAAGCTACCCTTTCTGGACATCATAGATACAAACGGGCCATACATACCCGCATAGACCTTGAATGGCTGGTCTAATACTTCAACGCGGTCATCCTGGATTCTACTGGACTTCAAATTAAACCACCTGTATGGTCCAATCACTCTATATCTCCCCCTTTCAACACAAACATATTAAGTTCTCTGGCGAATCTGCGTATCCTCGAGGAAGTCAGGTAACTCAATCTACGATTCGCGGCCCGCTGCCACGTAATCGTAGTTCTGGTAGCAGAGGGCAAAAGTCGGGCACACAGGTCAGATATCCACGTATCTCCTAGGACATTACCGGCGATAGACATAGCCATAAGCACTAACTGAGGCCACTGAGTCTTTGGCAATTCAATCTGGTCTAATCTCTCGGCAACAGGGCCAATGACGGCTTTAGCACTATCATCCTTAGATAGCAGGTAATACGCAGCAATACCGGTGCCCACACGCTTATCTTTCTTAACTGTGGCCCTGATATCACGTTCACAATAGACCATCAGGCTCTTCATCTCACTGGTATCCAACTTAGCTTCTCTGGCCGTCGGTATTATAACATCAGACCAGAGAGCAGTCACTGGCCCCATCAGGCTCTTAATCGCACGCAGGTCCATTGCACGATTTTCAAGCTTACTGGCGGCACTTGGCTCATCTCTGAGTTTCTGTTCCAGGACATCTAGGTCTACTAGACTCTTAACCTGCCTAGTCTCTCTGGTGATAAGTGGAACATTCGTGGTTTCGTGGTATAATCTGGACTGAATGGAATCGAGTCTGGTTACATTCAGGCTTATTGACGACGGGAATCTCTGGCTACGTAGCTTAAAACTTCTGGAAGGCCGGCCCTTGCAGGTTCTATACCTGCGTTTCAGGATGCTCAGGACATCTGGCTCATTACTAAACTCAACTTTTCTCAAGACATTGACACCTCCTCTTCGGGTGAAGTGAATTGCAAATAACACTAGAATGTTTCAGCTTAGTGTACGGTGGGATAGTCAACGGAGGCATTTTCTAAATTGCAAGAGCCAGACTACTCAATGTTCTAATAGCCAGATTATTCAATTGCCTGACTACATATGCCCGAGTTAGACATGTAACCTGCAATCTGCGGCCCATGAGTTCAGCTACCATCTTTAAGCTTATTATCCGAGATGATAGTCAAGAAGTCTAAAAAAGCATAGACCAATGTTAGGCTTATTTTTGGGCCTTTTAACATTGTGCGGTGTAAATCCAGTAAAAAATCTAAAAAACAGGTGGGCCCCGAATTAGCGGCCCAAGTCTTTTAACTCTATCTGGCTTTTCCATTGAGAACCAGGCGTACCAGGAACATGGACCTTATAGCTCCCGTCTGGCATCAGGTCTATGAGCATCTGGCCATTTGGAGTATCTATTATAACCAGGACATCAGCGGGCTTATCCTGGAGAGCAACTTCCAGGACATTTCTGATGTACATTCTGGCCTTACCGGAGACAACTGGTTTGCTGGAATTACCTATTGAAAACTTTTTCTTCATTCTCATCATATCCATCACCTCCACACTACACTTCCAAGTTTCAGCTTATTCCATGAGAGGATAGTCAAGAAAGCTAATAAATCAAATAGGCCACGAATGAGCACAAGCCACAAACGGCGGCCCATATTCTAATCCATCTAAGACTTACACCCCTATTATATTCCCCCCTAGATGCCAACAGATGTCTAAAAGTCTAACCAACATTATAAATACCATGCTAACCTTAATGGCTGCTAACCTTCACGAAGTTCAAAAACCACTGCTAACCTTGCTAACCTTTATAGAATTCATGCTAACCTTGCTAACCTTAGTCTCACTGCTAACCTCTATTGGATTCAGATACCTTGTCCCACTTGTTAGATCCAGAAATTCAAGCGTGTCCACTTGTTTGATCCAGAAATTCTGTCGCAAACACTTGTTAGATCCAGAAAATCCGATGCTGCACTTGTGTGAACCAGAGATCCAGGTGTGCCTGATATTAGGCCAGACAGACAGTATAGCCTGAATGATGGAGCTAATATGCCGCGTTTAAGCTTGTTATATGACCGGATAGTAAGACCTGGAAAATGAATATAGGCCCGAGATAGGCAAGTATAGGCCCAAATTTGCGGTCTAATTGGCTTACATTCCTGTAACTAATGCCTGAATGCTGTGTTAAACCATAGGCTTCCAGTGTAACCTGCAGATTGCGAGTTAACCCGAATGTCATATTTTAGTCGTTCAGGCATCTAGGGGGGAATCGACTCTCCGGAGAGACCTGTAATAATGTTCACAATTGGTTCATAAAAGACATGCAACAGTAAGGCCCAGATGTATAAAGCACTGCGTGACATGTGAGAGTGCTGCGTTTGAGCTTTTTATATGGCCGGATAGTCGAGCCTTGTAAAAAAGCAAAAAACAGGAAGCCTGGAGTGGGCCTTATTTGCGGCCCACCATTAGACAGTTAACCTGGTTAGTTCCTTTAATCTGGTATACCACAGTGACAGGTGAAACTCGGGCAACCGTGGCCTTCAGGTCATCTATAAAGCTGGCTAACTGGTCTAGAGAATCGACATGAGCATGGTAAGCAGGCGCAACTTGGGCACTGGAAAACTTCTTGAGGGCTTTGAGCCCACTGGCGGCCAGGTAATTATAAAACTGGTCTTCTAAGGACGGCCTGGCTAACTGGAGACTTCTATAAAATACTACCATACAATCACCTCCTGCAATACACTCTATCGTTTCAGCTTAATGCGTGGCAGGATAGTCAAGTAGTCTAAAAAATGAGATCAACAAGCCCGAGTTTGGACATACAGGCCACAGATGGGCAGAAATCAGAAGTGCCAGGAAACCCGGGCCCCTAAGACCCCAAAGTCGGGCCTATACTTTCCTTACATCACATGGTATATTGATCCTGGAATCAAAATGAAAAACACCTGGAATCAGGCATCTTTCTCACTGGTCTTCTCAGCTACCTTACTGGCGGCCTGGTTAATAGCCTTTTTCAGGCCCTTCAGGATCGATTTCCCGGTCTCCTTGATCTTACCGGTGTCAACCGAAAGGCTGACCTGGACTATGCTGGAATCCTGGGTTTGCTGTTTCTCTATTCTAATCATATTATCACCTCCACATGACACTGTATTGTTTCAGCTTAACGTGCGGCTGGATAGTCAGCCGCCCTGATGTATAAAACACTGCGTGGCTTGGTGCCGGAGAATGCCGGAGACTGCCGCCTGATGCCGGATACTGCCGGAGAGTGCCTGAAGCCTGCCTGAAGCCATTGAGCCAGCCTGAGACTACCTTCTCAAAGGCCCAGGAAATAGCGGCAAATTCGGGCCCATTTCCCTCGACAAGCTCGGGCATGTCCCTCGTAAACTCGGGCCCATTTAAGCTTATCCTGTGGCTGGATAGTCAATTTTTCTTTTTAGCTTATGGTCTTTGACCCAGTCTTCAACCTGGATGAAAATAAACCCGCCGCCAGGAGAAACCTAGGGTCCTGGCGACGGGTCGTTAGCTATTTCTTTTCACTTTTGTTTTGCTCTAACTGCCATTCACAGCTGTTGTTTGAAAATACTTCAATGACACTGAGGTCCTTATCCCTAGCTATTAGCCAAGCAATTCTACTTACATTACTGTTTGAAACAATATTCACTGGCATATATCCAGTAGATATCCTAAAACCGTAGAATCGTCTCTTTATAAGCCTAATGTGATACTTCGTTTCAAGTTCGTCGATCAATGCCTGAAGCAAATCTTTACTCGGTATGTTTAATAATACCATATATCATCACCTCCACATTACACACTATCGTTTCAGCTTAATCTGCGGCTGGATAGTCATTTGTTTATTTTTTTAATATCAACATATATACTTACTATGATCCAAAAAATAAAAAGCCAGTGGTGGAACGTGTATAACCACCACCGGCATTTCAGGTATTTTACTTAATTCTTTCCCAGCAAACCATGTTGTTTCTAAATACCTGTATTGCACCTTCTTCATCGATCTCGTTTATAAGTCTAATTGCTACAGCTTCTGCATTGTTACGCGTAACAAACACTATTCCACTTTTTGGTATCAATGAATTATCCCTAAAACCCCATGATGTACGACGTATCATTACACCGTTATCGTTTAATGTCTCTAATAACTTGTAGTATGCTTCTGCATCTTCCGTAATGAAATACATAATACCACCTCCTGTATTATTCTACATTACACACTATAGTTTCAGCTTAAAGTGTGGCTGGATAGTCAAGCATTTTATTTTTTTAAGAACAAAAATCTTATATTTTTTTGCATCAAATTTTTTGTCTATTACAACTTGAAAATTTTATAATAATTTTAATATAAAAAGCCACCCTCGCACCAGTGTTATCGCGAGGGTGGAAGTTATAACGCTCATGCTGTAGTAGTGCCCCAACCACTACAACATGAGCAACCAACATATTAATACTGGGGCTATATGTTAATGTTACATTGCAATTGTGGTGTTACTACTTCCATGTGTTGCCCGTATAGGTGTTGACCGGCACCTACACGTCCGGCACCCCGGTTGGTCAGACCGTGGCCTAGAGAGTCTTGGACTTCCGCAATGTCGCACGTGCGTGGGCGAACCATGCACGGAGGGGCCAAACACGAGCCATCCTCAACTCTCCACATTACACTATACGTGCCAGATTAGGGGTGGGGTCAAAATCGAGCCCACTGACCTTGGATAGCTGGAGAAACTACTATCTCCCCCGCTTGTCATTATTACTTTTGTCATTATGACACTTGTCATTATAGAAAATGCTTGTCATTATTACTTTAGTCATTATAGAAAATGCTTGTCATTATTACTTTGTCATTATTACTTTTGTCATTGTAGAAAACATTCGCATTGTGGGTTTATTTATAATGTGGGCAATTGTGGTTTAGGGTGAGCGAAGTTGAAATAATGTAGTGGAGTAGTGATAAGATAAGATGGAGGTGGTAAGGATGCCGATATGGAGGTACAGATGTGAGAAATGTGGTAACGAGGTAGAGGAATTGGTGTTAAGCAGAGATGTGGAGGTAATGTGTGATAAATGTGGCAACAAGATGGAGCGGCAAATACCCGCGCGGGTAGGGATAAAGTTCAATGGTAGTGGATATTACAGCACAGACAGTAAGAAAGAGGAGTGATAGCAATGATCATAGACCTAACGAGAGCTGAGGAAATAAGTGAGGAAGGTAAGTTGATAGAGATAGGCGAGTACATGATGGTTGTCAGAGATGGTAAATGGTCAATAAGAGGGCCTGAAGTAGAGATAGAGACGCCGATACTAAGTGAGTTGATAAAGATGGTGAGGAATGGAGTAGATGTAAAGTGCAGGCTGAGGTACGAGCTAGTAGGTAGGAAACTGGAGTTAAACTTAAAGAGTGTACGCGGCAGGTTGATGTGTGAGATATAAGGAAAAGCCAGGCTTATGCGGCCTGGCATTTTATTTTGTTAGTGTGAGAATTACTTAGCGAGCATCTGTAAAATAATCTAGATAACACCACCTGTAGTAAATAGGCTAACGATGATCTGGGTTATAATGGCGTTCCAATCGACAGTTTTGCGTTCGAGTTTGAGCTCCTTTTCTCTAATCTCGGACTGATGAGCAAGATTGATTTTATTGGCTATGACATCCAGGAACTTCTGGCTAAACTGCGGCATAAAGTCATCAAACATGAATTGGTACATCTGGTCTTTGATCTTATTGACCTGTTCTTCGTAGCTAGACGTAAGTTCGACGATATTCTATATATGCTCATATATAGTAGTATTGATAGACTATATCTACTCTTGCGTCTTAGTATAAAGAACGGTTGTATTATCTGTAAGCAAATCGAACTTATCGCTTATCTCGTTGATGACCTTTTTAACTTCGGTAAGCTCGCCGTTGATTTCCTGTATCTAGGCACTATGCATCTCGCTAGTGATCTACATGCGCCTAATCTCCTCTTTAGTCTACTGATCTTTTTGTATGTGATCGTCCAGTAACTAGAACTATTGATTGATAGACTAGACGATCTCGCTGAGGTTTTTTTCCAGGTTATCTACCTTACTCATCTGACACTGGATCTCGGTAAGTGCCGCCTTTATCTCAAATATTAATTTGCTACGCTACTCTCTCTGTTCATCTGTAAAATCCTAGTTAAGTGCATCAAGCTCGCTAATCCCGTTGATTAGCCTATTGATCTGTTCCATAACTTCTTCATCCATTTATGTGCCTCCTTATAATCAGCAAGAGCGGTTTATATGTTTATCTCATGTAGATTTTATTTGGCTGCTAATAGTTGTGATACTAGTATTGGAATGTTAGTCTCTTTACTTAAAATAACTAATGTTCACTGCGATAAGTGCCCCGTTTTATGTTACGGCTCATGCGGTATATTATATGTGTTGATATAGAGGTGTTAAGAGTTTATGTGCTTTCCATTCTGTGGGGGCGTAACTCAGCTGGGAGAGTGGCGGTCTCTAAAATCGCTTGTCGTGGGTTCGAGCCCCATCGCCTCCACCATTATAATAGCGGCATCCATGCGGTGCCGCCTTTTCTATATATTACCGGAATGCTTGATAACTGCCTAGTCTTGTGGTTTAATTTAATTATGGGTTTTGAAGCGAGCCCACGCTACCGCTAATTCATCCAAAGGGATGATTGGTAGCGAAAGTCTAACGGAAACTAACTACATTTGTGTTATACCTTCGGGCTGGCACAGAAGTTAGTAAGTACGTTAGAACCTGCTGGCTTTAGCCATGCAGAGCTTCAGATCACTCGCATATAAGTTGTTATTCTACTGTGGAGGTGATACTATGGAGATAAAGGATAAATTCATTACTTAGAAAAAGTACCACTAGCGCAGGCCCAATCAGATATCTTACATAGTAATTCATGATACTGGCAACACTGGCGTCGGATAGGATTAGTTAGCTAATTTCAAGTGGTTCAACGAGAGCCCAGTTGAGAGTAGCTAGCAGTTTATAGTTGACGATCACCAGATTCTTAGAATAATGGACGAGTAGACCTGTTAGGCATGGCATGTAGGCGATGGAAAAGGCAAGTATGGAATAACAAACACCAACTCTATTGGTATAGAGATATGTATCAATAGGGATGGGAATTACGAGAAATAGGTAGCATCTGCGGCCGAGCTGTAGGTCTATTTGTAGAAGAAGTATAACGTACCAATAGAACGCATAGTGCGGCACTATGATTAGTCAAGAAAGAACTGCCCTGCATCCATGTCTAAGAACAATTGGTAGCGCTGGGAACAATTCAAACAACAAGTAAAATAGCTATGGTGATTACAAGGAGGAGGTAGTAAGTCATGTAGATGTTGTTGTACAACGTTATGTTTAACAAGATGTAGAGCACAGAGAAATTTCAAACTGTAAATGAGCAGACTGATGTGAAAATGGTTCACGTTACGTGCCCAGTAGGTTAGCCTATCTAGTCTATGAAGATGATTTTCACACATAAAGGCGAAGCTGTATAGTCTGCGCGAGTTGACAAGCTATATCCATTCACGAAGTTAGTTGTTTCATTCCCAAGACCAGTGGCATTCGACGGCATTTACATAGATGCCAAGCCAATTTACCTACATTAGGTAATAGAATCGCTATCAAGTGCCGCGAATGTGACGTTTGAAAAGGACTAGTTCCAAGTTCAGGCCGAGTAGTAGACATAGAAAGACAATGAATTAGTAGGTCAATACCAAGCAATTAAGGTCTAGCGTGAGAAGTAGGGCAAGGAAAAGTAGGCATAGGAAGCAGAGAAGGCATAGGTAGCATAGGCATAGTCATAGCGTGCAAAAGAAGCCAAAAAAACTGCCAAAGAGGCTAAAATTGATGAAAGTGAGCCCAAATAGGCTCAGAATGAGCCCAAAATCGATGAAAATGGCTTAGAAATCGATGAAAATGAGCCAAAAACAGTAGAAAATGAGCAAAAAATGGTTGAAAATGAGCCTAAAATGGCTCCAAATGAGCCCAAAAACGATGATTTAGAAGCAAAATTAGGTCAAAAAGCGGGCTCAAATTAGGGCAAAGATTACCTTTCAGTCGACTATGATTCAGGCGAACCACGCATTATTTCGCCAGAACCGTCAGGAGAATAGCCTGAAATTGTGAAGACAGATGAGCAAGACGAACATTAGACTGATAAAAATAAGAAACGATCTAAGAAATAACACTCCATCAGCTCTCAACGCCATCAATTGATGGCAGTAAGAGAATACGCCCCCACAATGGGGGCTTTTATTTTCTAAACTGGGGCCAAGTTTTATTTGTTAATTGAAGTATATAAGACTATACTCGACTACACAAGTCGGAGGTGCAATATGTAGAGAACACGATGGAGTAAGATTTTATAGAGTGATTACGATGGCGTTCCAGATAGAGCTCCTGGCATGCCCATCCTCTAGAGTCATGGAAACTTAGTAAGTAGAGGAGATTTAATAACTTAGGATAATATATCAGTGCCAGATGTGTTCACGATTACGATCGATGAAAATAACTTTAGTCAATTGTGTACTATTGGTGATCCTGGTTAGCTTGTCTAGTATAACTTAAAATTTACCTCTGGCCAATCAAATATCATTACTGGATCTATGTAGACAGATTAGAGTGGTATCTATGCATCCAATTTAGGAAGCGGTAGTTATTATCATGGGCCTGTAGCATACATGCAACTACCATATGAAATTGGTAAATCAAATCAATATTGGCACATAATATACAAATTTACCATAAATAATAATAGTTCATCATATATATATGACATTAATTTGAGAGTTGGTTTTTCATTTGCGGTTGCATATCATGATGGTCAATCTGGTGGTTTATCAGGTGGAAGATGGATTAGTATTATAAATGGAACAACTAGTAATGTACTTTCGTCTGCTAACGTTAATATAACAACAGATACAATAAAAATCTATCATTATGCGAATAATACAACTAAATTGTACATAAATAGCTCACTATAGTTCAATGGTTAGGATCCAATCACATTAAATAAAAGTGATAATATGCTAACAATACAAATATCGCAATACTCATCATATTCTTTTCCATATCATCGTATCCAAGAAATAACGGTGTCAACAGATCCATAGTATGATCCGTAGCCATAATAAATATTGAGATGGAGGATAAGAAAATGTAGAGAAGAAAAAGTAGTAGAATAGTTAGTTCAGATTTTCCAACGTTAGGTGGTAGAAATCAAGGTACATATATTTTATAGAGTCATGGAACCAACGTATCAAGAGGAGATTTAATAAAGTAGGACAATATAATTCCTGATCCAAACGAACCAATCGAACCATACACAATAACAATAAGTAAAGACAATTTTAGTACACTATGTACAATTGGTAATCCAGTACCGGTTATTGGATACCAACCAGATCCATATGTAACTGAGAGCAGTATACAGGGTACTGTTGCATAGGATGCCAATGGTATATATGCTTCAAATTTTGGCAGTGGAAGCTCATGGCATGGGCCATAGTTCTATATGTAGTTACCATATGCTATAGGTAAGTCTGGCCAATACTGGCATATAGTGTTAAAAGTTACATATAACATGGGTGGATACATCATATTATAGATAAGAGCCGGCTTTTCTACACATCTAAAGATCGATAATTCGTGGGGTGGAAGCACAATCAGGAAAATATTTAGAGTATATAATTAGTCAACTTCAAATGACCTTTATAATACAACTCTATCTTATTCATCAACTATTACTGATACAATTAGGTTCTATCATTATCCAGGCAACACATTGAAGGTATATGTCAATAGTAGTGTTATCTCAAATAAATAGGATCCAATACCGCTTAACAAAGGTGACAACTTCCTAATCTGTACTATAGGTCAATTTGCCGGATATGGAGCATCATATCATCGTATCCAAGAAATAACGGTGTCAACAGATCCATAGTATGATCCGTAGCCATAATAAATATTGAGATGGAGGATAAGAAAATGTAGAGAAGAAAAAGTAGTAGAATAGTTAGTTCAGATTTTCCAACGTTAGGTGGTAGGAACCAAGGTACATATATTTTATAGAGTCACGGAACCAACGTATCAAGAGGAGATTTAATTACTTAGGATAACATTATTCCTGATCCAGAGGAACCACCAATATTATTTACGATTACGATCGATAAAGATAATTACACGCAAATATGTTCATTTGGTAATCCTGGCTCGTTAATATCATATACTACAGATCCAATAGGAGGTTCGTTTACAAGCGATGCTAATGGTATATATGGTGCATCGTTTGGGTCTGGAAGTTCATATCACGGCCCACTTATGTACGTCCAATTGCCAACTGTCATTGGTACTTCAGATAAATACTGGCACCTTGTAATAAAACTTACAGTATCTAGTAAATATTCATCTGCAATATTAGTGAGGGCTGGGTTTTCAACGCATATTAGATATGATGATTCAAATAATAATAGTAGTTATTCTCAATATTCAATATTTCATTGGGTTAATAATAGTACACAACAATCATCTGTATATGGATACAACAATACTCCATCATAGAATGTTAGTCATACAATTAAATTTTATCACTACTAGAACGGCACAATCAAGCTGTTTCGCGATGGTACTAAAGTATTCGATGGATAGGAGCCAATACAGCTTAACAAAGGAGATAACATGTTAGTAATTCAGACAATGTAGATTGGTTCAAATACTGTGGCATACAATAGAATACAAGAAGTAACTATTTCAAATGATCCAACATACGACCCATAGCCATAATAAAGTGATGCGTGTGTTATTCTATAATAGGTACAGATAACGTGGCAAGCATAGAATTATCTAAACATAGGAGGTATTAAAATGGCTAAGACACAGGAATTCAAAGTTAAGTCAGTAACGCCGGCATATGCTATATTCACTAATGATAATCCATACCAGAAAGTCAGTTTGCTTGCTTTGAAGGTAAATAACACAAATGTTAAGCTAAGTTTCTAGGTTTAGTTCTACAAAGTAGAAGGCGAATCACTAGTCGACGGCCCAATTTTGGAAACAGAAACGATTGTTCCTAAGAATAATCAGATAGTCATCGATTTGGACGGCCTATATCTTGTCAAAGAGCTAGTCGTATACAATAAAAATGAAGTACCTGCTAAAGTGAAACCAACAACGGCTTGGTTCTTGGATTTAGGCGGCGTTATAGCAAGGTCTGAAATTGCTTACAACATACCAAATTAGGACTTCGTTGCTCTCACAAGTTCGCCAAGTCAATATGGAATTGAAGTCTTGCCAGAGTTCAATCCAGTCACTGTCTAGAATAAGTTAAGAGATGCTCGCAAAATCGAGCTTATAGGTGATGTTGTAGGTGACTAGTACTTTGATGGTTCTGGAGATATTCAAATACCGACAACAGTGAAACTGCAAATCGAAGGCATAGATATGGAACTGTTAAATAGCTAGACATAGTTGAATACGCCAAATAGCCTTGTTAAGAGAAATCAAAACGGTGATTTCTATGCCCGCTTTGTAAATTAGGACTTGAATGGTAATTAGGCTACTGCATCTAAACTGAAGACATAGAAATAGATAACGCTTAGTGGATAGGTCACAGGATCATAGTTATTCGACGGCTCTGGATAGATAACGATAGATACATAGTTTGTTGATCTACCAATTTGGTCCGTATCTGCTGCGGCCAATACACTTGTGCAGAGAGATGAAAATGGCGATATAAAGGCCAGAAGAGTAGAATAGGACCTTATTGGTAACTAGGACACAGCAACTAAACTGAAGACATAGTAGACAATTTAGTTGAATGGCTAGGTAACTGGTTCTTAGTCATTCGATGGCTCTGGAAATATAACCATCATAACATAGAGCGAATAGCTAAGTTCGTAGACAAGTTAGAATACTGCAGCCACACTTGTCAAGAGGGATAGTAATGGCAATTTTGCGGCTGGCACTATAACATAGACACTAAATGGTAATTAGGCAACTGCATCTAAACTTCAAACACCAAGATTAATCACTCTTACTGGCTAGACTGTAGGCTCATAGGAATTTGATGGCTCTTCAGATATAACAATTCATACGCAAACAACACAACTTACTAGCGGCGATATAGCTGACTAGACAAGTGATAACGAACCGTTGAAGATAGTCAAACGTGACTCGAACGGTGATTTCTCTGCAAGAATCATAACATAGAATCTCAATGGAAATTAGGCGACGGCTACAAAATTAAAGACGTAGTAGACAATTTCACTAAGCGGATAGGTAACTGGCTCGTAGGAATTTGATGGCTCTGGTTAGATAACAATAGAAACTACGATGCCAGATATTCTAAACTAGACAAATTAGGCAACACCTTCAACGCTTGTTAAACGTGATGCAAATGGTGATTTCCAAGCAAGGAAAGTTGTTTAGGACCTTACTGGAAATTAGGATACTGCTACAAAGTTAAAGACTCCACAAACAATCTAGCTAAGTGGATTTGTCACAGGATCATAGACATTTGACGGTTCGTAGGGCATAACCATAAACACAACGAAGTAGGCTGGCTAGGGAGACTATTTAGAACTAAGTGGTGGCACATTGACTGGAAACGTACTATTTCAAACTCCTGCCCAACTTCAGCTAGGCAGTTAGAACACTAACCTCACACAAGGCACGAATACGTAGCTTAAAGTAAGCACGCAATATGGATATGTACTAGTTGGTCCGCAAGACTAGAATTAGGCACACTTCCAAACAGATAGGAATGCATATTCGTTCGACAAACAAATAGAGCTCAATACTACGTAGATTAAATATGCAAATGCTATAATGTTCGACTGGAACGCAAAGACTGGCAATAGTGAAAATCACTAGATAGTATCCAAAGATTAGAATGGTTAGTAGGCCAACTCGCTTAGGATTAATTCACAAGGCTCAGTTTACATAAACATAGATTCTGATTAGAACAGTACAGCAGAAGTATTCTAGGTCTACAAAGACGGCGGCACAGGTTAGCTAACTGATTAGAACAAACTGATGTACATAAACGAGGCTGGCGAACTTTATGCAACTAAAGTCTATGGTTAGGTCTACAACGACTATGCTGAATACAGAGAGACATAGGAATGTATAGAACCAGGGTACGTCTAGATTTCCGATAACGGGAAACTTAGAAAATGTGACACAGATCGGGCCAGAAATATAGCTGGTGTAGTGTCAGACGTATTCGGTTTCTAGATTGGTCAAACAGAGACATAGACAACGCCAGTATAGGTTTAGGGACGTGCATTAGTCTACTGTGAAGATCAACTTAAAGTAAAGCCAGGCGATTAGGTCTGCGCAACAAAGCACGGCAAAGTAAGAAAGATGAGCTGGCTTGAAAAGATACTACATCCAGAATCCATAGTCGGCTTTGTTGACGAACTTCCAACATACGACACTTGGGGCAAAGATAACATTCCAGTCAACGGGAGGATATGGATCCGCTTGAGGTGATTAAATGTAGCGGTAAAAATATAGTAAGATTTTGTAGAGCGACTATTTTGGCGTGCCAGATAGGGCTGTTGGCATGCCCATCCTATAGAGTCATGGAAACTTGGTAAGTAGAGGAGATTTAATTACATAGGACAACATATCTGTACCAAATGTGTTTACAATTACAATAAATAAAGACAATTTTAGCCAGTTGTGTACTGTTGGTAATCCAGGATCATTAATAAATTATGGTTAGTATATATATGAATTTGATAGTAGTTCGCAATTTGTAACTGACAACAATGGATTATACGCAACTAATTATGGTAGCGGCGGTTCGTGGCACGGGCCAATACTGTATATGTTATTACCATCAGTTGTTGGAAAAATAAATCAATACTGGCACGTAGTATTCAAATATAATATTCAAAGTTTAACTACAGCATATAGAATATAGGTTGATCTAAGAGTTGGATTTACAACGTGGCTTCGATATTTTTGTGTTAATGGTTATAGTTCTTTTTACAGATAGTACTATAGTATGGTAAACAATCAAAGTGCACCATAGTGTAATCTTGTTGATAATGCATACTCTGGATAGAATATAAATGATACAGTAAGCTACTATCACTATAGTAATAACACAAATAAAATATATCTAAATGGCACGTTAATATTCAATGGTCCTGATCCACAACAACTTAATACATATAATAATGTACTTACGTTACAAATTTCAAAATATTCAAATGATGGCGTTCCATATCACCGTATCCAAGAAATCACAGTTTCAACTGATCCAACATATGATCCATAGCCATAAGGAGGATAAAGTATGAGAGTATAGTTTATTAATTCACAAGGACAACAAAGATAGTTTGATGTGCCGCGAGTTGAGCTTAACGTTGCTTATTCAACTACTGAAGGCAAGACATACTTTGATGTTGATCTTCAACAAGAAGTACCATATGAGCCGCCATATGAACAGAAGATGGTTGGCTAGATAGCTTAGCTTTAGGGCCTAACAATTGAGCAGTATAACCAGATTAATGAAGTAATTTTGGGCCAAGATTTGAAATTCGTAGCATTATACGATCATGACGATCTTGTATTCCTTGTAAGGAAAGATATGATCAAAAGGCAGGCCATAACGTTAGTAGGCACTAACTATCTGTATCAGCTCGAATTTGAGTATACATTGGATCAATGGAATTCATCATTCTACGAATTTAACTAGGGGGTATGACGTATGACAATACAACTTTACGATTAGAACAATCAGGTAGTTTAGTCAGGCACAACAACAGAAAGCGGAGTAGAGTACACGACGTATGTAGATATTGAAACGTATGAAGTAAGAGGCTCACTGTTCATTAAAGATTTGCAAGTGTCACCAGTTAACTATCTCAAATTCATGAGATAGATAACAGCAAAGAATGCGGCATATTTCAAAGCCATCTCTGATACAGGCAGTGAACTTGTAATCTCAACACTATTCCTTAGAGATATACAAATGCAATACGTTGCAGGCAGGCTTTCACTCAGAGCAGTTGTACTCATAAACGACGATAATTCATAGCAATTTGAGCAGTTCATGTCACAATTTTAAGAGATTGTGGGCTGATTCTAATGAAGCCTATACAAGCAGTCTAGTTTAAGCAAACTGAAGTTACATCAACTAAAGTAGTTTTGGTGAATCAGAAGCCAGATATATCTCTATCGTCGATCCTTGCCGAATTCGCAACGCCGGGCATGTATCTAGGTTTCTAGGTTCAGCTACTTAAAGTAAGTGGAAATCAATTAGTTGAGGATCAATGGTTCTATACGCCGTCGATTAAAACAGTGAATAGACACGTAACAATCGACTTATTTGGCCAACAATACGTTGGCCAAATTGTTATCTATAATAATGATCCAAATAGGCCAAAAAACTTCAAAGATAAAGTGGAAGCCGTATTGTGGGCTAAGAGTATAAAGAGTGTAACAGGCTACTCATCTAACTACTATGTAGATAACTAGGATTATGTATCAATTTAGGATAGGCTTAGGCAAAGAAGTGAGCAGATAATAACAGACCATGTAGTTGTGTAGGACTATCTAAGAGAAGCAAGAAAGATCAGCTTAGTTGGTGATGTGATTGGCTCGTAGTATTTCAATGGGTCTGGTGACATTCAGATACCTACTACAATAACAGTGGAATTAGGCGGCCAATCTACATAGCATACTCATACGTCAGATGATATAACTGACTAGAAGATATAGTCCAAGCCAAACACGATAGTAAAGCGAGATTAGAACTCAGATATATTCTAGCATATAGTTCATTAGTAGCTTGATGGAAATTAGTAGACATAGACAAAATTTGCATCGCCAATGACGCTTAAACTTGGCGGATAGGTTATTGGCCAATAGCAATTTGATGGCTCTGGCGAAGTGACTATTACGACAACGTTGGCCCAAAATTACTAGTTAGCCAATCATACTCACTCAGAATACTCACAAGTCGGGCATACGCATTCTGAATATTAGCCATTAACTCATTCTCACTCAGAATATTCGCTTACTAATCATACACATAGTGGATATTAGACAACTTCACATACACACTCTGAATACTCTCTTGTCGGGCATACACATTCGTATTAGCCTTTGGTGCATTCGCATTCAGAATACTCTCCCACAGGCCACGTTCATACAGAATATTAGCCTATTGAACATACGCACGATCAATATTAGCTTACAACTCATACTCATGCAGGATTTTAGCCGCTAGTTCACTCGCACGCAGAGTATGCATTAACCGGGCACGTACATACAAATTATTAGTAGATAGACCATACGCATACAGAATACTAGTCTGTCGATCATACACATAGTGAGTATTAGCCGCAAAGTCACTTGCATAATCAATATTAGTTAACAGAACACGATCACCCACAATATTAGATTGCCTAGAATCTATAGACACAATATTAGCCACTTGTTCATACGCATTCACAATATTCATTAACCGGGCATGTGCATACAGAATATTAGGCAGTCGATCACGAACATGCAAATTACTAGCCACTTGTGCATTCACACCCAGAGTATTAGTTAACTGATCATATGCATCCATACTAGCCACTTGTTCATACGCACTCTGAATACTCTCAAACCGGGCATATTCATACAGAATACTAGTAGGTGGATCATACACACTCTGAATACTCAACTATTGGGCACACACATTCTGAATATTAGCCACTAGTCCATGATCATAGCAACTACTAGTAGGCTGGGCATTCACACATTGGTAATGATATAACTGACTAGACATCAGAGTAGCAGGCAGATAAAATAGTTAAACGAGATGCAAATGGCGACTTTAGTGCTGGAACAATATCTTAGAATCTCAACGGTAATTAGTAGACATAGAGTAAATTGAAAACGCCAGTTGAGATAGCAATTGCAGGCTAGGTAAATGGCTCATAGCAATTTGATGGTTCCGGCTCTATAATAATAACAGTCACTGGCAATTCAGGCCCATCTGGCGAAGCAAACGGCGGCACATGTGAAATCCCAAAATCATTACTAGTAGATGATATAGGAATTGATACATTTGATTCGTATCATGCAAGTATATAGCTCGAAGATTGGCTAGTAATAAGTGATGGAATATAGCAGTATATAATTGGCACTGTAAGAGACGGCATGAATATATATGATCCAAGTTATTACTATGATAATTACGAATTTTATGTACAGCCAAGCGATGTGTTATACATTGGTACGTTTGGTGTGCCAATTAATATTGATGCATCAGTTAACGTAAATGAATTACATATCGAACATACACTAAGAATCGATGACAGAGTAAGAGTTGGCGTAGAAAGTCAATTTGATGATCCAGTAAACTTCATGTCTGTATAGTCATTCAATTAGTCACAATATTCAAGATTAGTTATACCTGTAGGATATAATAAATATGCGACCACTTAGCAAATGTATGAACCTGATACTAGTCCATTTAACCCAAACGAGATAGATGTTAGCAGATTCAGTCCAGAGAATCTACATCCTCGCAGTGTTAAGCCAATAATATTACCAATAATTCAGATGATAAGTAACGTTGATTACAATTGGAAAGTTGAAGGATGTAGATTAATTTTTGAACAACCAGTTTTATCACACGGCCCTGAGAGAAGATATGTAAATGGAATAATAGTTGCTAATAATGCAAAATACACACCAGGTACGGTATTTGGCAGAAGGGTTAATACTGACAAAACTGACGAAAATACTAATTTATATTATGTATGTGAGAATCATCACATACATCAACTCATTCTATGCGATATAGCTGACAGCCCATATCCGACGTATGAGTATCCAGACGGATATGCATCGCAATATCGCTCACATGTAGTGGCAAATTTTGGAGGTTACACTCTTTTTGGCACAACATCATTCCCACTATCTATGAGACACGTCCTTACAAATGAATATATTGACTGTGTACTTGGATTTGCTAATATGATTGCAAGTAACGCATTGAAGATGTGTTATTCGCCAGCAACAAATGAGTTATCTTAGGAAAATATAAATATAGCTGATCCTAATTTTAATCCAACTGCAATTACTATTGGCGATCCCATTGCTGGATCCGTTATGGTTGTACCCGACGATCCTGCTTTTGGTAGATACTAGTTAGAATTTTCAAATGGATATCAATATGTAAAATATGACGATCAGGCACATATAGGTGAAGTGTATAATGCAAATGACATCACAATAGGTTTGACAATAACTAGTTACATGGAAGAGCAACCAATGGTGATCAACGATAACACAAATATATATGGTGCAAATTATTATAGCATCTACAGTTTTGGTGAGAAATTAATGACCGATGGTAGTTATTCTGGCCACTAGTTATATCTAGTCGAGTAGTATGGGCGTACTTATTTGGCATTACAAGTCACATTAGACCAAACAGATAATAACCAATTCTATCAGTATGAATATCGGTCATTCGTCAGCGAGCTTGGAATATATGAATAGTGTTCATATCCAGACGAAGGCCGCGGTTGGTTAATTGTTGGCTTTAGGATACAGCCAAATATTGGGCACTCTGTACTTATTAGACAGTATAGAAACACTGTATATAACACTGGATCATGGCCATAGAGAAATTAGACTTTAGGGCGGCTTTGGGGTATTACAACTGATATGACTGATTATGCAATAGAATTTGGTGTAGATGGAAACTTTATAAGAATAGCATATCCATAGAATTTATTAAGGGGACTAAATAGTTAGTAGAATTTTAGTGATAACACATTGCCACCAATTATATTAGGTTATCAGCAAAGCTTGGATATGGAATCCTTTATTGGTAAAATTGGTAGATTTCAAGTATAGCCATCATTCCAAAATTTCTTAGTAGAAGATAGCTGGTCCGAAATGTATCTGCCTGGCACATAGCTTATAATGCCAACCGGATTTACATGGTCTGTGGCTACTTGATTGGAGGCACAATAAAATGATACCTGGCTCACTTTGGATCTCTGGATGCACGTTACATTATATAGACCAAAATAGTAATCATCAAAGTATGGAAGGCCAACTTGATCAACAAATACAAAGTTAGGTACCCGGTTCTATATGGGCAGAACAAGATGGAGTAGGCTGGTACTTATGCTATATTTGCGAAGAGCAACATAAACATAAATTACCACTTTCACAATCTGAAGATACAATAAATCAGGAATAGGTACCAGGTTCAATATGGATAGATGGCAGTTATATAAACTTTGTACTAGAGACAAATGGTATAAAGTACAAATATAAAGTATTTATTGACCAACAAGGTAGTTGATTTGTGCGATACGTTATGATGTGCATACCAATTTGTTGTTTTACACTATTGCCCCGGCAACGGGGCTTTTCTTTTAGATCAATTGAAATCTCTGCTATCTTGTTAATTAAAATTTGAAAGCAGAGAGGTGGGAGAATGGATAAAGGGACTATATGGATTAATGGATGTAACCTAAAATACACTGATTAGAACGGCACAGAAAGATAGATAACAGGCGAAACAACGGCACAAAATCCTGGTGCATAGATTCGTGGCCTCATTTTCGTTAGTGGTGGCCATCTCAAATACTACTGTGCTAACGGTCACTTGCATACACTATTTATAAATGAAAACACGCCAAGAAACGGCCCTATTGGTGAACTGTTGGTAAGATCCACAAAATTTGGATATCAGAATTCACAGAACAATTTAGTAGTCGGTCATTGTAATAATGTATGTGAAGAACAATGTAAATCATAGTGTGAGATAAATGTATGTCAAGATTGTCAAAATGCTTGCGACTCTGGTTAGACATGTCAAACTGGATGCCAACTTGGTTCTGACTGTCAATCTGCATGTGAAGTTGGAATTGATTGTGAACTGGATTGCCTTCATGTAAATCAAGAAGGTTGTGGCAATACGTGTGAGATATGTGAGAGTGATTGGATGTTAGGGCTGTGTGATGACTGCGAGGTAGAAGTACAAGAGTAATATTTATCATTCGTTTAATAATAATGAGGTGAATATAATACATGGATAATACAATAATAAAGTCAAATTCAAGTAATAAGAACATAGATTATATAATTGAATTAATAGGCGGGCTAAAATTAATAGTTATAAACGTCAACTCTGGCAGAGGTTAGTGTCAACTCAGATGCAAATATTGTTTCCTTGATAAAGACTAGTCAGATACAAAGATAACAAGCTATGAAGATATAGTAGCATTTAAGAACATAATTGATATGTATCCTAATAATGCCAACATATAGATATTTGGAACTGAACCATTGTTGCAGCCTGAATTAATAGAACAAGTTCACAATCTATGGCCTGATAAGCAAATATACATAACTAGTAATGGTATATAGTTAAACGAAAATATGATCTCTTTGCTTGAACGAAACAATGCAATTGTATCGATTCTATCATTCGACGGGCCATATCAAGATCAAAATAGGCCATTATTAGGTGGTGGGCCAACACACGATATTCTTCTAAGGTCGATTGGCCTTATACCAGAACATATGAGAAAACGTATGACATTACGTGCAACAGTCAGGCCTGGTCAACGTCTTGTGCCTATATATGAGGAAGGTCTCAAATTTAATGTTGGTTCTATAACTCCAATACATGATGTTGAAAATAGTAATTTTACTGCAGAAGAAGTAATGGATACAATAATAGAATTGGCAGAATACTTTAAATTTAAGATGCCGCCAACAAAATTATATATACAGTAGATAAATAAGATAAATACAGGCTCAAGTGATGGTCGATTTTGCCCAATATTAGGTGGGCAACTAGCACTAAATCCTGGTGGTAATGTGTCGTAGTGTCAACATGGTCAAGACTACACAATCCTGTTTAATGTACATAGTCCGGAAGAATTATTCTATGATAATATAAATAAGTTGATTGATAAAAAGAATTAGCTTGTACACTTAACAGATGTATACGACAAATGTAAGCAATGCCAAGCCAAAAACTTCTGCCCATCGCCAGGTTAGTGCCCGTCTTAGTTTGAAACAACAACACACGACTTATAGATACCAAATGAATCATACTGTAATGTTTAGAATGGTTTATATTAGGGATTTTAGTACTGGTAGTCAAAATAGAATATAGTAAGAGTGGAGGAGTGAGTATGAAGATAATAGTTAATTAGGTAGAACCTGTGGAATTAGAATAGCTTAGAGCAAGAGTCTCGTATAGATATGATAAAGTTCTAAATAAATGGCGCAAATTCACAACATATGATTTACCTGCAAGTGACCAATTAGTTCAACTATTGATGTCATAGTCATCTCTTGTTTAGGATAGAGAATATGATATACGCGACATATCGTTTGCAATACAATCCAGAGAAGGAATGGATATTCTAACATTGGAGCTTGTCGAGTACGTATGACATTCAAATGCTACAATTCTAACAATGAATTAATTGCAGAGTTTCTATGCTATCCGTCGTACGATGATTCTGTATTCGTAATCAGATTTGATTCTTAGGAACATTAGTATAACTCAATAAATGTGATCTTATAGGCCGCATATTACAAAGTAGGAGACGAGTTAAAAGACAAACGTGATATGCAATTTAGCTACTGGCTAGAAGCAGATAGTATGACTGTATTGTTCAATAAGCAATTTATGTAAAACAGAAGGGATGGTGAGTAGTGTGGATATAAACTAGATATACAAGTGGGTATTCTATGCGGCAATTGCTGTGTAGGTCGTTCTAAGTATTTTAATTCCATATCAACAACAGTCGGCTAGTGTACTTAACGATTACAAAGAATCAACACAATTTCCAGTCATAGTTATGAACGATAGCGGCATAACGCCATCAGTTGTGAATGACAAGTTAGTATTTGCAAGCAAACTCGAAGAGTAGGCTTTTAACAGCTATCTAGAACAGATTGTCTAGGAAGTTAAGTAGACATATCCAGATTGTGAAATAGTTGAGTATAAGTATTCAGCAGAACAAAATACCATAGTCTTTATTTTGAAGAAAGGAGCTTGATCATATGCGGCATTTAACACTTAAGGAAGGCGATGTTTTATTATTCCCAACACACTTAGCAGATTTTCTTAATACTATAGAACCGTTCAATAAGAGCCCAATAGATTGGCGTACAGTTGCACAAGTGATGAATCATAAGTATATTCATGCCGAACTTTACGTCGGCAATAATTACTCACTCGGTTAGGGTGGCAATGGCGTGCATCTTAATTTACTAAACATCGACGTATTGACAAGAGTGCATGTCTATAGGCTTGTAGATCCAATGCCACAGCCAGAAATGAAGAGTTAGGTTGAATCTTTCGTACGAAGAAATTTCAATAAATAGTACGATTGGGTTTCACTTGTACTTAATGGCTTGACATCAGTATTATCGCTTGGCAATGACTGGCTCGAATAGAATATAGAGAACTTCGAGACTTACTCAAATTAGGATAAACTTATATGTAGTGAACTTGTGGCACGCTTCTACGAAGAATCATTCGGTTTGAAAGTTGAGCGTAAAGCAGAGTTTGTTACGCCAGATGATATAGCACAATCTTAGTTATTCAGAAGGCTGGTGTGATGTATGGATAATTAGTTTGTTCAATTGCTGCTTGGTTTCCTGTTTGGTATATAGATACCATATGGAATATCTGTTATCAAGCCAGAATGGTTTGTCAAACTTGTTGTGCAAGTCTTGTCGAGATATTAGAAAGATGACGTCATAAGAAATAAAATAAGTAATTAGCTAGGCCAGAAATTAATGGATATTGGCACATAGCTAATTACTTATTATCCAGATGATTCAGAAGATAATTCAGAGTCTAAATAATTCTACATCCAATGATATAGATTCGTTCTGATTTATACCTATTCTTGATAGCTCTAATATGTTCGAGCCAGTCATCTTATAGATATAATTTAGCTCATTTACATCGTCCGTATCAGTGAATGCAATACATAGAAATTCTGTATCGCTTATCTGCTTGACGATAGAAAAGAATTCTAAGCCAATTACTATTTCGTCATATTCGCAGTGACTATACAGAAGTTCGTAATACGAATACTTATCATTAACTAATTCAATATCTTGCGGCCTGATTTTCATTCTAAGAAACTCTATATTTACTGGCTGTTCAATATCTATTTCGTAACTGTTTATCTGTTCTATTATCTATTGTTCTACAACCGTCTAGTAAGTTTTTAATTTATTTGCTTTCTCTTCGTCTAAGTCAGTTATCACAATAGCTTCTCTGCTACTAAGTCCAGTGAATGGCATATAGAAAGAATTAGAACTAGGTATATAGAATAAATCGTGTGGTACAAGTTGATCTGGCAATCTAAACACCCTTACTCGCATAAAGCATTTCCCTCCTCCCATCGCATTTGCATTATTATAACATTACATCTTGAAGTTAAATGGCGGCACATAAACATGCCGCCTCTTTTATATCACATCATTGAACTCATATATCCTGTTGACCTATTATTCATATTAATTGGTATATACCATCCGTATTGCGAATACTCTGCAATCAACTCGCCTATATCGCTGCGATACATGTCTATATCAGTCTAAGTTAAGAATCCTGGTCCAACGTAGCCTAAAGGCTAGCTTGTGCTTGAGTTATTTAACGCCTGTTGCTATGCAGTGCCTGCAACTGTAACGTTATTCTAATTCTGTATTTGTATGTGCCCGCTCATTATAGAAGATAACGTATCTAAATATGTATCGTTATACACTCTATTTGATATTATGATATTAGGCAGATAACGAACTATATCTCCGTCGTCGTCGCCGCCGATTAAGTCCTACACGTGCTTGGGCACGACTATATGATTTTCCGATAGGCCAACGAATCTGACAAATGGTGTCTAACCTAGTATTGGGTCTCTGCCTAGAAATCCAACCATTTCGCCAATTGCCGGCTATTCTTTTCTGAAATCGTACTTATCTGCGTCACGCTAAACTTCTAATCTAGCTTTATACACATAGTCGCCTGCTCTAAGACTTCCTCTAATTTTATTCATTACTCCATTCATACGATTATCAAGGTCTATTTGTTTTCCTACAAAATGCTGATATTGAACTTCCAATTGCTGATATACATTTGTCTAAAATTGAAGGAATTGAGTTGGATCGTTTATATCTACAAATTGTACCTATTCTTCAGGCGTAGCTTGATCAAGTAAAGGCCGCAAATGTACTAATGTTGATCTAAGATTCTCAAATAGCCCTGTCCTATTTATACCTGTGCTTCTGTTATTTATCATACTTATCGTTACTGGCTAACCCACTCTACTCTATCCTTGCTATGCGTCTATATATATCTATTGATGTAGATAGCCACTAAACAGGTTCTAATATCGTTCCTAAGTATAATTATTTATCGTGCGGCCATTAGAATATGCTTGCATTCTACTACCGCCACTGAAAGATTGATTGAATTTCTGATACATATCTCTAAGCTGATCTGCAAGTTGCGTATTGCCATTGCTTGCCTACTAGTCTATCTAATTTTCAAATTGAGTTTGAATAAAGTACTAGCCGCCCATTAGAATGTTTTCTATAGCATGACGTGGCAATTTAACTCCGCCTTGTGTATTGCTCTAAGTCGAAT
>Ga0208695_1000830_pt1 | contig 29951 bp, 19 predicted proteins | sample AD_UKC111_MetaG_FD_184449 | JGI IMG/M metagenome (GOLD analysis project Ga0208695, IMG submission 184449) | Active sludge microbial communities of municipal wastewater-treating anaerobic digesters from Hong Kong - AD_UKC111_MetaG (SPAdes)... | ecosystem: Engineered > Bioreactor > Anaerobic >...
CCATCAAGTCCGGTGCTTTGTTGTCATAGTAGAATTCGTAAGACTTCAAGGTTTTATCACCATTTGCCTTTACAGCTTCTATCTCTACCAGATTGCTTCCTTCGTTCAGCTCCAGCTCCTGTATAATCTCCTTACCCGTGAAATCAGCCACATCATCTCCGTTAACGTAGAATACCACATCTGCTATGGTATCTGACTGATAGCTGCAAGTAACCTTATCGTAATTGGTATACCTTATATCAATATCATTTTCGTCTTTCTCCACATTTATGTTCCCCCGCTCGGAAGAGAAGCTTACATCAAATTCAGGAGGATTCGGTATCGGAAGATTAACCGGCCCTGTATATGCAGGCTCGCTAATATGATCTATCTCCATATCCTTATCCGGATCTTCCGGATCCGGAACTGCCGATTTTTTAACTGCATAAATCGCAAACCTGTATGTTCTGCCTGGAATCCAGCCATACTCTAACGTTTCGGGACTTGTATCAGTTCCATCACCCTCTGACTTTTTGGGAATCAATTGAGTCCCTCCGAACATCGTATTGGACTCAGTCCCTTCCACGCTTACCATAGTTTTCACAGTATTATCAATCTTTCCGCTTTCATCCAAGGGATAGATGCGATATTCATCCGCACCGTCAACTGCTGTCCATTCCGCCTTCATCATACCGTTACCTGCCGGCTCAACTGTAAAGTCCGTTGGAGCATCCGGTGCCTCGGTATCAACTATCTCAAAGGCCGCCGTACTCATCTCATCAAAAGAGAATGTATCCTCAGCATCTATATCTGCTCTTTTTACCTCTCCCCTTACTTTATACTTTCCCGTTGTTACACTTGCCGGTATATCACATTCGAAGATTCCCGGTTCTCCGGGCAGATCCTTTGCCAGCTCTATCGTGCCTGATGTGCCGTCTTCTTTTAACAGATACAATGATACCGTACTGTCATCTGTTTCATTAAGCTCCCAGACAGTCCTTATTTTACTCGTACTATCCTCTTCGTAAACAGATGCGGAAATAGATTCAAAAGCAGCGGGAACCTTGACTTTACACGGTGTCACAGTAAGTTCCCGATTTGATTCTATTTTCCATGTCCCTGTGGTTGGAGAAGGGATGGTTACGAACAGATACTTTTCTTCTCTCCCCGAAGCTGACTCATCTGCGGGAATAACTTGATTCCTGTAATTTACATCCTCTACCAGTACATATTCAGTAATTCCGTCAGGCTTAGTCACCTTAATATCCGGCGTTACGGAAGAAGTATACTTCATTTCAATTATTGCTGATTCATAGCTTTCGTCAATTGTTACATCATAATTATAGTCAAAGGTGCCCGCCAGTATTTTACCCTTACTGCCGGCATAGCAAACATAGTATGAAGGGTAGGATGGCTCAACTTCCTTCAGCCTTTCAATATTTGTACCGTATGTGACCGTTACATCCCTGCCCCGGTTATCCTTCGTTCTGACCGTATAAATCCCTTTACTGCCAGCATCCGAATCAGATGCTACATCAAAATCAATATCATTGTCTTTCCATTTGTATGTTATCCCTACTCCGACTCCCATGAATTTGATGCTGCCTTTGATTTTCTCTGTGGACAGTTCAGCACTGTATCCTGCAATCTCTTTTCCTCCTATAAACCAGACATAATCCGGCACCTGAACCTTTGCGTTTATTGAGCCTTTTAATTCATGGCTGCTTATACCTAAATATGCATCTGCAATAAGAATGTTAAGTACATTCAAATCCGCCTGAATGTAGCCGCCGCTGAAATCAAAATGGCCGATAATGTCTCCCACATCAATAAAATAAATATATGCATCTCCCGATAGGTCAAGACCGCTGCAGCTAAGTATAGCCTCAATGTCCCTCAGCCCTACCAGGGTGTATCCTTTTATCCGGAGGTTGGCAGTCAGCAAATCTATAATATTAGCCCGGACTGCTATGCTGGATCCTGTAGGCAGAATGCCGTACTTCAGTGAATCAAACATGGATCTGAGGCCATATATGCCGCCGCCTACACTTTCAAAACCCAGTCCGGTACTTCCTATTGGCTTCGGTATTTTTCCATAATTATTGCTGAACTCAAAATAGTCCGGATACAAATTTTTATCAAATCCCATTTTTGCATTTATATCCAATAACTTGAGCTTAATGCTTTCTGCCTTTGTCTCGAAGCCATAGGCTCCTTTTATTGTGTTTATAAAAAATGTAATCTTAGTCATAGATTTTGTTGCATAGTCTTGTGACTGAAAGCTCCCTAACTTCCATCGGGGAAAAGGTATTTCAATTTCTGCATCTATATTTATTTTTTCATTGGTCAGGCTTAAATCCTTCAAGTCCGATTTCATAGATCCTGTCCCAAGACTTGTCAGGAAGTTGAAATACTTATTCTCAAGCTCCAGTAATCCGTCTACTTTGACTTCCCCGTTATTTTGAATCTTTATCTCCTTTACAATTATGGGAAAGTAACCTACTTTTATTGTAGTGATATCGTTGAATTCGCCCTCCTGGTCCCTGATCTTGGCAGTCGCCGAATCAATAAGAAAATACCCCTTCTTCAAAGTGACTTCCATGCTGCTTCCCATGAGAGAGGACTGCATATAGAGCTCTCCGTGTCCCTTTACTTCATAGCTCTGTCCGCTCTTGTGAACAGACAGCACATTATCCCCATAGCCCTTATAATAAATATTGTTATTAATCGCTATGGAATCACCGTATATCTCATAATTATCTCCGGATATGCTTTTTATCCTTCCTCTGATAATCAGCTTTGCATTGTTTTTTTCCGCCGGGGTAAGCTGGGATTCATTCTCATACAGCTTTACTCTTTGTACTCCGCTATTATCCTCCTTTATTGCCATAATCCCATAGTTTCTTGATTTATACTTTATATCAGAGGTCAGAAATATCTCCTGAGGCAAGGTATAATCCAGCATATCCTCCCTATGGTTAATGGATACTCTGTAGGTTCCGACAGTAAAACCTTTAGGAACTTTTAGACGTATCTGATTATCATTTACTATGGTAATATCCTCCGGGGCAAAATAATGAACAATACTCCCCTTTTTGTCTATAAAGCCCATTTCATATCCGCTTTTGTCCTTAAGCTTGTCAAAACCATGACCTATCAGCTGAATGGCATTATTTTCATCTTCATAGTATAGATTCCGCGGAACTACATCGGTATATCCTATTTCAAAGTTATTGTTCTCAAATCCCGGTATGATAATGAACTTCTTAATTGCTTTCAGTTCCCGGCTCATATCTGTGATTCGTATCATGTATTGGAGTACTTTGAGCTTTTGGCTGTTTAAGGCTTTTACCTTCCATTTAACTGTTTCTTTCCCGTTAGTATTTATTCTGTAGAAATATTTGCTGCTTTCTTCTCCTTCCGCTATCTCCAGTCCCTCAGGCAAAACCAGCTCTGCGGTTATACCCGCCAGCTGGGTTGAGTTTATTAGGCCGTTGTCCAGCTCCATTATTATTTCAAAGGGGTTGTCCTTATACCTGTCTCCTTCAATAATCAGCTTGGAGGGAGCCAATACATTCGTATTAAAGGTGCTTCCGTCACTGTTTCCGATATTCCCCAAGCCGTAATATGTCTCCACCTGCATTGTCTCTCCGGGCTCCAGGCTCTTTGGTTCCCAATAAAGGGCTGCAGCCGAGTCTGCACTTTTATAATCATTCAATGAAGATGCGATGTTTCTGTCGGGATCAATTGTATAATCCCATTTTGTCAGGGACAATGCACTCCAATGTGCAATAGTCATCCTGTCCGGAGGAGTATTCCCCCAACCCTTAAGAAATCCGTAGGAAACAATCTTTGGATTTTCTTCAGAATCAACAGTTCTCCAATATACCGGAATGTCTTCTCCGGAAACTTCTGTTTCGTAGGAAATGTCGGACTTCCCATCCAGGGAAATCTTTGATCCGTCATTATCACCAAGCATGGTGTCCATCAGGATTCTTGTACCTATTGACTTGCTGCTTGTCCCTTTGTTGGTAATAATATAGCTTATCTTAACATTGCCCACATCACTGCTGGTCACATTATCAGTCATTTCCAGCCTTTGGGTTATTTCTATACCCTCTGATCTCCAGGTTGAGATATTGACCATTCCTTCTGTCATAGGGGTATCTGTAAAGCCCCCCTCCATAGTTAACCCGCTGTATGAATTGCCGTATATATAATCCTTCCCGTCTATCCTGAATGTAGTAAAGGTGGTTTCAGGAATTCCATTCAAGTAGAGCAGGGATTTGTTGTCGTCCTCAGGCCGGTTGGGAGACCCTGCAACCGTCTTTATTGCATATCTGCCGTCATCCCCATTGACTAACAGCTCAATTGTATCGTTATTTATCGAGTATATTTTTGGCGCTACGGCATTGACAACTTCCGGTGCAATTCCGCTTAAAATACTAAGAGTCCAAATTACCAACATTAATGCGGCTTTTAATCTCCTTCTCATATTCCCACCCACTTACTCATTGATATAAACTTGGATGCTTTTTGTTCTCCGCTCCCTGTCCTGTACGAAGAAGGTATACCATCTGCCCGCCTCCAGCCAGACATTCCCGCCTGCAGCTATGGTATTCCCGTTTCCTTTAAACCAGGCTATTGTCCTTCTGCCTTCTCCCCATTTGATCACAACATCCCCTTCATTTCCAAGGGCATCTGCCACAATATTCCTTGCATCCAAAACCATCATTGATCCTTCTGCCGCCTTGCCGTTCAGCAGGAGCACCAGTTCACCGGATTCAAAGACTCTCACAGTCCTGATTTCCTCTGCACTATTGCCTACTACATCAGAAACCTTGTATTTTAATAAATAGGTTCCTGCTTCACCGGTATTTACGCTTCCTTCAACAGTTACCCTGCCGGTGATATCTCCGTCAATATTGTCGGTCGCTTTATACCCTGCTTCCACATAAGGCTCATTTATCATTATGCATTCATATGAGTTTCCCTTCAAGGATATTTTCGGCCTTTCTCCGTCTACATTCCATACCTCCGCATTAAGGCCTACTATATTGCCCGCCTCATCTGTAATTCTGAAAGTGAAATATCCGTTTGTATAGAAGGTTCTTACAGGCATTCCTCCGTTATTTATAATAACAGCATCGGAATCAGCCTTAACTGTCACAACAACAGGTCTGTTGCTCATTTCCGTATGGCTGTATTCTAATGACCCTTCGGGGGGTATCTTGTCTATCCAGTTTACCGATGCAGTCTTTGAACTTCTGTTTCCAGCTTCGTCTTCAAATTCAAAGGTAAACTCTCCGTTTTCGATAAATATGTATTCCATCCTGCCGTTATTGTTCAATACCCTTCCGGATTCGTTCAAAGTTAACACAGCTCTGACATCCTGATTTGTAATACTGCCCGGATTATATTTTATTGTGCCTGCCGGCGCTGTTCTGTCAATATAGTTTACAACAAATTCCTTTCTTGTCTTATTGCCTGCCGTATCAGAGACCTTTATCCATATGGTTTTATTTTCAGTACATTTATAAGTCAGCTTCCCTCCGGAATCTGTCAAATTCTCAGCTTCCATATTATGCTCCACTGAATCAATTCCTTTATCATCACTGTAGCTTATAGTAAGAGTCACATCATTTCGGGTAGGTCTTACAGTATCCGATATAATCTGAATCTTTGGGGCTTCCTTATCAATCTTGCTGACCGCAGCTACGGCAAAACCCCTGTTTCCCATACTGTCTTCATAAACAAAGGTGAACTCCCCGTTTTTATCAAAGGTATAGCTGTCGCTGCCGCCGTTATTTAAAATGGTATAGGGACCACCAAAAGCCTCCGGAATCAGTTTTGCGGTCACACTTTTGTTTATCGGTTCCCCATTGGGATCAATAACCTTATTTCCGTCAATATAGTATTCTATTGCAGCCGGTGCGGCGGTTCCTGCAAAACCGGTCACCTGTGCAGTTGTTTCGCCCTTATTCCCTGCCGCATCCGAATATTCAAATACGAAGGCACCGTTTTCCACAAACTCGAAGGTATCAGAGCCATTATTGTTCAATATTGTTATTCCCTCTGCTTCTTCGGGGAAGAATATCCTTGCCGAAATAATGTTTTTATCGGTATCTCTTGTATACTCAATTTCACCTACCGGTGCATTTTTATCAATATTTGAAACTGTAACTGTCTTTTGAGCTATATTCCCCGCTTCATCCATAAGCTCAAAGGTAAATGGACCGTTTCCCTCAAACTCAAAGGTGTTGGATCCGTTATTGTTATTAATTACAACCTCTTTTCCCATGTCATCATAAGTCAGCAGAGCTGCTGTAACATTCTGATTGGTTAACCCTTCCGTGCTTAATATCACTTCTGCCTCCGGGGCTGTTCTGTCAATATTGTGTACACTGCCTGTTACAGATCTGATAACACCTTCCTCTTCACCGGACAGCACCCTTATAGACACAGGGAACTCTCCGTTTTCGGTGAATTCATGGGTATATCCGTACACTTCTTCCATAACGGTCGGACTTGTGATAATTGCCTTATCCGAAAAAGCTATAAAATCAGCTTCGATGTTTTCATTAGTCAGCCTTCCTGCATCACTGTAAACAATTTCAACATATTCTTCCGTTGAAGTAATGGTATCTATTACGGCTGTTGCCGTTCCCGGATTTCCTGCCTTATCCTCGAACTCAAATACAAATTCTCCGTTATCCTCAAAAATGTATCTGAAGCTCCCTTCATTATTTGTCACTTTCACTGGCTCATTAACTGACAGATAAACGGTAACCGGCGCAGTATCCGAAGGAGTATATATGATACTTCCCTCCGGCGGAGTTTTATCTATGTTTTTTACCTCCGCTTTTATGCTGCCTGAATTGCCGAGTTCATCCATAAACTCAAATAAAAACTCCCCATTCTCGTTAAAGGTATGAGTATCTCCACCCTCGCTCAATATGACACAACCGTTTTCATCCTCCAATTGAAGTATTGCCGTAATAGATTTATTTGTCCATTGGTTCCTTGGAGCGGTAATTGCCGGTTCCTCAGTCCATACATATTTGACGGCTGCTTCTGGAGGATACTTGTCAATGTTATTGACTTCCGCCCATATTCCGGTCTTATTTCCCGCCTTATCCGAGATTATGAATTCGAACCTGCCGTTGCGGTTGAATACATATTTATATTTTCCTTCATCCAACGAGGCATGGGATTTATTTAACAAGTCGACATCGGCAAAATTATCCGTCATGGTAAGCGTTGCCGTTACATTTTCATTCGTAGGATTTTCTATATCTTGATCATAGGTTACCTCCCCTGTGGGATAAGTCTTGTCCAGTATTATAGAATCCGAATAAATCTCTGAAATATTGCCCACCCCATCCATGAACCTGCCATATACACTCTGCACCACGTCAACGGTATCCGAAAGTGTCCAATTGTAATAAGCTATACCATCCTCAAAAATAATATCCTTCCAAACCCCGTCCGACAAAGTGCTGTCATTCGACAGCATTACTTTGAATGTCTTGTTCTCTACCCCTGCAAGTTCGTCTATAATCAGCTTCAAAGGCGCCTCAAGCATGTTGGTAAAGTCCCTCTCAAAGCCGATACTTCCCACAGGCTTTGTTGCATCTATATCAAAGACTTCCGGGCAGCGGATAATCTGCCTGTTTCCCAGAGTGTCCTCAAGCAGTATGGACAAATACCATTGACCCTCTGTAATCAGATCCTCAGGATATGCTGCCTCTCCGGAACGTATCACCTCTCCGGCATCTGACATAGTGTCTATATCTATCCATGTTTCCGGTACGCCCTTCGGAGTGTTTGATATTCCAAATCTGAACGATGAGATATCGCTATATTCATCCTTTAGTCCCGAATAGCTGAACATAACAGTATTTAACTTATTTTCAGCATCACAGGAAATAGTCACTTCCGGAGGTCTGTTGTCAAAGTTGAATTTTATGGGATTGCCATCCATGAACAATACTTCTTCCAAAACATTTTCGGCATAATCCCTGATCCTGACTTTAAGATAGTAACTGCCGTTAAAGCTCTCATTTCCCCGCACTATTATTCCCGAAGACTGCAGATTAAAAGGCTCAAAGTCTGCGGCAATAATTTCTCCGTTATCTGCATCTATCCAATTTACAGACAATTCCTCATCATAAAAATTTGCTCCTAAGGTATTGTCAACTATATGCAATGTAACGGTATGATCCTTCTTATAAATCTCCGGCTCGGGAGAATCAATATATGAAATTTCCGGCGGTTCAAAATCATACCAGAATGTACTCTCATACTTGGTGCAATTGTAATATTCATCATAATACATGGTAACCAGCTTGTAATACCCTGATTCCATAACCTTATCAAGGACTCCCGTAATATTCGCAATACCCTCTTCTGCTGTGCCTTCCAGGTCCAAGACCTTCCATATGCCGTTGTCCGTAATACCCCCAGATATATCAGGTTCATCTATAGGTTCAAATTCTGTTGTCCAATCCCCTTTGGTTGTCAGTAAAGCATATAAGAACTCATCCCGCAAAGCTCTGTCCTTCACCTTATAATGAGCCGACACAGGTTTCCCGTCAGTATATTCAATCTCACTACTGATGATACGGGGGCCTTCATTATCGAAATAAAAGCCCTTCCTTTTACTGACACTTTCCCGTGATCCGTTTACTGCCAGTACATTCAAATAATATATTCCCTCCCGGGGAGTATCTTCCTTTACTGTTTCAATTGTGTACTTAACATCCTCTACGGGCAATACGACTTTTTTGAAGCCGCTGCTGTCGATGTTGTACGCTTCCCTGGTCCATATGTATTTAACCTCATCCACACCGCTTTCAATATCTTCAGCCTTGAAGGAAATTGTACGGCTCGTAGTATAAAGAGTGTCTTCAGATGTACTGATATCCACTTCTGTCCCATCCTCATGAATACTCTTATCCCATGATATTTCCGGAGGGGTACTGTCCTTTTGATTGACCTTGCCGTAAAAGCTTCTGTTACCGGATGAATTCCTTGCTTCATCACTTACTTCCGCAAACAGCCGGAATTCCTGATTAGGAGGTATTTTGCTTCCGTTGGGTATGGCTATAGTTACAGTATAAGTGGTTTTGGTTCCATCACTAACTTTATGAGCCGTAACATCATTCAGAACTATGTTTTTTTCCTCTTCCATTACCCAAGATCTTGTTGAATTCATATATTCCCATGAGTAAGTGAGAGTAATAGGAGACTGCTCTCGCCCCATATCTTCTTCCTCCACAGCTACTTGCACCGACGATCTTGTCGAGGTGTATTCCTCATAGCTGTCCCAGGGTGTAACTATGACAGGAGAAGCAGTATCTAATTTGATATTGTAATGTTCAATATTTGGCTTCATTATGTCAGAAGGACCTAAATTCTCACTCAGATCATAAACATTATCATCGAAGTAGCCTACTCCTCCCGGCATAAGACTGTCTATAAACTTGATTCTGTTGTCTTCTCCGATGATTTGATCCCCATAATCGAGAGGTATACTGTATTGATGGGAGGTTGAATATGCTGTCCACGCCAGGTCTGCACTGTCTATTTTTGCGTATATTCTCGCCCCCATTCTATTAAGAACATTAGTATTCAGATTATAATTGGGAAAGTATATTCTGACAGGCTCATTAAAGATTATCTTCCCATATATGGTGTCCTTTGGATTCACCCAGTTGTCCAGATATTCTCCGGTAACAGTATCTATTTTCAATGGCACCAAATTACCTCCCCGGTCTTTTATCTCTGTTACCGTTGCTTCGGTCATAACAGGGGGATTATCATCTTCAAACCACAATTTTATATTATCCAAATATACATCCAAATCACTGTTACTCTCCCGAATTGCGTTTATTTCTACCTTTATCTTTGCAGTATCCGGGGGAAGGGCTTTTGTCGGCATGTTAAGCTGTCTCCAGGACTTGTCTCCGACATAACTGCTTGAATTGAATATTGCAGACGATCTTCCGTCCTCTTTGATGCTGTAAATGTTTACTACGAACCTGTCCTCATCGTCATCCCATCCGTAATAGCTCAAAGAAAAGTTGACCTGAAGCTGATTCAGGCTGCATAAGGTTCTTTGATCCGCATCCAAGGTAACAGTTTTGGAAATGATCGCTTCGCCCATTTCCCTTGTTCCATCACCTGCATGCTTGAAATAATAGAAGGAGCCTCCATTACCGCTGGGAGGTCCGTTCTTCAAAGATGTTGCGGAAGCCAGTTTATTTTTTACATGATCCCACGAGTCGGGGGAGCTTCCATTATCATTTATCAGATATATATCCCACCCCCCGTAAACATTTATCCCTGAAAATGCACAGCAGGCTGTAAGCATTAATGTAAAGAACAGAAACAGCTTTTTTACATTCTTCAACCCAATACCCCCCTATTTGCCATAGGTTTCTTTTTCTCAATATACTTTATTATAATTTATCATTTTTCTTTAACTTGTTACAATGTACTAAAGTACAGTCTGCTAAAATTTAAAGGACACCATGTATGGTGTCCCTACTTCTCTATTAACCCGACCCGGGCTGCATAGGCAATCACCTGGGCTCTGTTTTCCAGGTGCAGCAGCTCAAGTATTTTTGCCATATGATACTTTACAGTCCGCTCAGTCAGCCCAAGCTTATCGCCTACCTCCTTGTAGGTGACACCCTTTGCCACAAGCTCCAGCACTTCCAATTGCCGCTCTGTAAGCTTCGTTTTACTCATATTCTCCGGCTCTTGCTGAGAGGCTTTGTCGTTGTCATAGCTCTCGAATTCCTTTAATACCTTGGAAGCAAGCTCCGGAGAAAAGGCCGCTTCACCTTTTTCCATATCAGTCAGCATATCCACAAGCTCTTTTGCATTTGTATTCTTCAGCAGGTATCCCGAGGCACCGCATTTCACAGCGTTAAAAAGATCTTCATCCTCTTCCGAGGTAGTCAGCATCACTACCTTTATATCAGGCATTTCTGCCTTTATCAGCTTTAATGCATCCAACCCGCTGAGTTCCGGCATCTTTATATCCATTAATATTATGTCAGGCTTCAATACTCTGGCTTTCATAACTGCTTCTCTCCCATTGCCTGCTGTACCGGCAACCTCTATTCCGTATGTCCCGAGCAAATATTGAAGGCCCTCTAAAAATATTGAATGATCATCAACAAGCATCAATCTCATTTCCATCTTATTCCCCCTCTCCATTCAACGGAACTGTCAAAGAAATACGACAGCCTTTCATCGGTGCAGATTTTATATCAATCTTTGCAGATATTTCCGACGCACGTTCCCTCATAATTTTCAACCCGTATCTGTTCACCAGGTCAGTCTCAGTATGAAAGCCCCTCCCATCATCCTCAACAGTAACACATAGCTGCTCCTTTGATACTTTGAATCCAATATATACATTATCAGCTTCCGCATGCTTCCTTATATTGTTCAAGGCTTCCCTTACAATATTCAATATATTGATTCGAATAACGGGGCTTAATCCATCTCCCGTAAATCCGGAGGGAATGTCCAATTCTACTTTTAATCCCGACTGCTCCTCAAAGCTGTTTACGTCCTTAAGCAATCCCCCCATGAAATCCTTCTCCAATGCTTCCGTGCTCCTTATGCTCCGGATATATTCCCTTATATCATTATGTGCCTCCTGAGAAACATTAACCAACCTGTCCAGCTTTTGAGAAACTATGTCAATGTCTGCATTCGCAAGCTCCTTTCTTATTCCCTGAGCTTGAAGGTTTATGAATCCCAGTACCTGCCCCAGGTCGTCATGCAAATCTCTGGCAAGTCGTTCCCTCTCCTCTGTGACTGCAAGTTTCCACTGCTGCTCCAGATATCGCTTCTGTTCCTGCTTTTTCTCTGTAATATCATATACCAGAATGAGTCTGCCTGAAGGTACATCTCTATTGTCATTGAGGGTCGAAAGGAATACCTCATAAATCATTGACATTCCATCCTTATTTATGACAAACTCACTATGGGTTATATCCCTGTCTGTGCAGGCTTTTAACAGGGCGGGTACTTTCCCGCACACTTCTTCAACCTTTATACCGTCAATATTCCGAATATTATAGTCTGTTATTTTTCTGAAAGCCGGATTTATGTCCAGCACCCTATTCTGCATATCCAATACCATGACTCCCACATCCATATTCTCAATCACCGCAGCCCGTGCCAAGGGAACAAGATCAAACAGCTTGTACCTGAAAATTCCTAAAGCAATAATGATGCCTGCCGGTCCGAAAAAAACAGGGGTAATATCAAACCGCTTCACCGGGCCCATCCCCGATATATAAAAAATATTCGGAACTACAATTAGAGTCATTCCCACTAATAGTGACACTGCCTGCTTCCTGTAAACCGTATTCTTAAAAAACACTGCCCTTATCAGAAGTATCCATGCCAGTATATTCAGGGAATGTGAATATAAGGCATGGATATAAAAAGCAGGCCCGTATTTCTTATCAATAACCGGAAAGGAACCGCTGTAATCCATGTGAATATCATATCTCATCAATCCGTGCAGCCCATCTGTCCACACAAGAATCAAAATGATTGTCGGAATAACCGCAATCCAGATTATTTTTCTGCTGCGGACTAATCTGTCATATCCGGTAAACTCCATGCACATTGCAAGTAAAGTAAGAGGAGAATAGCAATAGGCAATGTACTGTACATTTGCCCAAAAAAGCTTTGTAGATAAATCTACGCTTGCCATTTCAAGGGCGTTGCCCGAAGACCATATAGTCACTACAAACATACTGAGTATAAAGCTTAAGGCCCCCTTCGAGTTCCTCCGCTTCAACATTACAAATATTCCCAGGGACAATGAAATAAATGCAGAAACAACAAGAGGCCATATATATGGTATATATTGTATCTGCATTATATTTCACCTCCTATACAAACCTCACTGATACTTCTCCAAGTTCCGAGAATACTACCCTAAAGTCATCTCCTGCTTCTCCTGCAATTGCTGATGCCAGAGAACCTGATAAAACTACTTCTCCTTTTTTCAGTGTTACTCCATATTCCCACAGCTTATTAACAAGCCACGCCACAGAAATGGCGGGATCTCCAAGTACATCGGAGCCGACTCCGGATAATACCTTTTCCCCATTCTTATATAAAACCATTGATACGGCTTTCAAATCTATACTGTTGGGATCAACCTTTTTGTTCCCGATAACATACATTGCAGAAGATGCATTATCTGCAATAGTATCAACAATATTTATTTTCCAGTCTCTGATTCTGCTGTCCACCACCTCTATTGAAGCTAATACATAGTCTGTGGCTTCCATAACATCTTTTGCCGTTACATTGGGCCCCTGCATATCCTTCTTAAGTACAAAGGCAATTTCTCCTTCAACCTTTGGATTAAGGAATCTGCCTCTCTCCAATTTACCATCCTTTACTTCCATATAATCAAACAGCTCTCCGTAATCCGGCTGATTAACTCCCATCAATTGCTGCATTGCAAGAGATGTAAACCCTATTTTCTTACCGGTTATCTTATTCCCTGATGCAAGATGTTCATTAGTATTAATAAGCTGTATTTCATATGCATCCTTGATTTCCAGTTCGGGATATGTCTTTGATATGGGCTCAATCGGTATACATGTCCTTTCAGCTTCCTTCAAAGCCGATGCGACCTTCTGATACAGGCTATATTTGTTTTTCTCCATCTTTACCACTCCCTTCAGGCTTTGATCTGTCTGACACAGTCCCTTAAGGCACTGACTAAAATACTGGTGTCAAGACTATATGCTATGCCATTAAAGCCATCCTTGATATATTTTCTTGCGGCTTCCACTGATCCGCTGAATATAAATATGAATTTCCCGGCAGCCTTACAGGCATTCAGTATCCTGTCAATCGATTCAGTAAAAACGGGATTGCTGAACTGTGCAGGTATCCCCAAGGCTATGGATAAATCATAAGGGCCAATGAATATACCATCTACTCCTTCAATGGATACAATCTCCTCAATGTTATCCAGGCATCCCTTCGTCTCACACTGGGGTATAATCATCGTCTCATTATTGGACATCTCAAAATAATCATTAATATCCGCTGCAGCATGTTCAACAAATCCGTATCCTCCGCACCTTGTGGGAGCAAAGCCCCGGCGGCCGACGGGATAATATTTGCCATATTCCACCAGCTTTTGTACCTGCTCAACTGTTTCTATGTTGGGAATAATCAGGCCCTTTGCTCCTACATCAAGCATCTTCAGTACAGAGGAACGTGTGTGGTCCTTTACCCGCACAAAGGGTTCAATCCCCCTCAGTTCCGCCGCGCGTATAAAATCCATGGCGCTCTCCACATCAAAGGGGCCGTGCTCTGTGTCGATTATAAGAAAATCCATCCCGGAAAGGCCGATGCACTCTACGGCAGTAGCATCACCCAATTCAAAAAATGTACCGATTACAGGCAATCCCATTTCCATTTTACTTTTTACTTCGTTTTTCATTGCTTACCTCCTGCATCTGCTGGCTATTGTTTTCTTTACAGTCCAATTATACCATAAAGGAAAATCTTTATTCCTGCAACACCATGAAAAATTCTCCTGCATAATATTAAGCCAAAATATGTAAAAGCAACTTGATTACAATAGGATAAAAGGCAATAATACTGACAACTCTTGCGAATTGCAGCACAGCAACTTTTGGAGCATCTGCTCCCATTTCACTTGCAATTATAGCCATATCGGTAAGCCCTCCCGCTGTTGAGGAATACAGGGCAGTAGTAATATCCAAAGTACTGAACTTTATCATTAAAAATCCCAATACAAAAGTAAGCAGTATATATCCTGTAATAATCACAATCAGGGCCGGCAGCAGCACTCTCATACCAATAACCTGTTCCATCGTTATCCTGGCACCTATAAGAGCGCCCCCCAGATATTGAATACCCCTTCTTAAGCTGACAGGCATATATGCTTTTGAAGTTCTTATATTATACACAGCACAGGCTATCATGGAGAAACTGATGGATCCGGCCGGAAAACCCGTGACATACCCAACAGATCCAAAAGCAAATCCTACTGCCATCGTCATTAATGTCCTCTTGAATATTTCATTATGATCTGCACAATATTCTTCATTTTTCTCGAGTGTTTTGTCTTCAATCTGAGCATTATTTGATTTTGACAGATAGTATTTTATTAGATTAGGCATAATGGCAATTACCGAAACAAGCCTCACAAACTGTACTGCCGCTACCCTTGATGAATCAGCACCAAAATCTACTGAAATCAGTGTCATATCTGCCAAACCTGCCGGAGCTGTTGCAAAAAGTGCTGTCGTCAAATCGATATCTGAGATAATACTTAGCAGGGTACCCGCAAATATGCCAAAAAAGCACATCAGAAAAGTTAATATTATTGCAGGCTTGATTATACTCTTTATCTCAGCAACGTCTTTACTGCATATGCGAGAACCAATATATGCTCCGGTTCCTATTTGAGTCACCAGCTTAAAGCTTTGAGGGAATTCAGCTTTTCCGGTGAAAATACTGAACAATGCTACAGAGAATAGTGAACCGATTATTGCTCCCGCCGGCATCTTAAGTCTGACAGCCGTCAAACCGCCGATAATGCCAATTAGAATTGTAATAGCAATGAACATAAAAAAGCCTCCTTACAGGAGTCACCTTGACCGCATATGATTATAGTAGCATATTTCCTATTTCTCGTCATATTTTATTTTTCCACTATGCGCTTATTAAATATAAATAAGAACATTCTCCCTTCTAATAATAAAAATTCCTGCCCGTTTCGGACTTATCCGCAGCATCAGGCAGGAATAAAATATTGTTAATCCAATTATACCTAAACCATTATTTTACATATGCTATTCGTGAATTCTACCGGATCACTGATCGGCAGTCCTTCAATCAACAATGCTTGGTTATATAACAGGTTTGTGTACAGGTTCAGCTTATCTTTATCCTTTTCATAGGCTTCCTTAAGGGATTTGAAAACCTCATGATCGGTATTTATTTCCAAAACCTTATCAGCTTTGATACCCGGACTGTTCGGCATTGAATTAAGCACCTTCTCCATTTCAATAGAAAGCTCTCCCTCATTTGACAGGCATACAGGATGGTTTTTCAGCCTTACTGATGCTCTGACATCCTTGACCTTTCCCGACAATATGCTTTTCATATGCTCAAAGAGTTCCTTATTGTCCTTTTCCTCAGTATCGGATAAGTTTTTCTTGTCTTCTAATTCTATACCCAAATCACTGCCTGATACCGATCTGAACTCCTTGTCCTTGTATGACATCATCATTTTTATTGAAAACTCGTCAACATCATCGGTAAAATACAGTATTTCGTAACCTTTATCAGATACCAGTTCTGCCTGGGGCAGCTTTTCAATCCTCTCATTGGATTCTCCGGTGGCGTAATAGATGTATTTTTGTTCTTCGGGCATTCTGGAAACGTATTCATCCAAAGTGACCATCTTCTTCTCTTTTGAAGAATAAAACATCAACAGGTCCTGCAGGGTTTCCTTGTTGCTTCCGAATTCGCTGTAAATTCCGTATTTCAGCTGCCTTCCGAAGGCTTTGTAGAATTCCTCGTACTTATCCCTCTCGGTTTTCAACAGATTCTCCAGTTCACTCTTGATTTTGTTTTTTATGTTCTTGGCAATAAGCTTCAGCTGCCTGTCATGCTGGAGAATTTCCCTTGATATGTTGAGGGACAGGTCCTCCGAGTCCACAAGGCCTTTAACAAAGCTGAAATAATCCGGAAGCAGGTCAGGGCACTTGTTCATTATCATAACACCCTTTGAGTAAAGCTCCAGGCCTTTTTCATATTCCTTTGTATAGAAATCAAAGGGCATCTTTTCCGGAATGAAAAGTATTGCATTATAGCTCACCGCACCGTCAGCACTTATATGAATATGCTTTATAGGTTTGTCAAAGCCGTAGTGCTTTTCTGAATAGAAGTTATCGTAATCTTCCTTGGTCAGTTCGTTCTTGTTTCGTTTCCATATGGGCACCATGCTGTTTATAATCTGCTCTTCCTTATAGTCCTCGTATTCCTTTTCACTGCCTTCCTTGAGGCGCCTGCGGGTTATATCCATTTTTATCGGATACCTGATAAAGTCGGAGTATTTCTTAATAATAGCCTTAAGCCTGTACTCCTCAAGATACTCGTTAAAATTTTCATCTTCGGTATTCTCTTTTATCTTTAGTATGATATCCGTACCGACAGTATCTTTCTCACAGGGTTCAATTGTATAACCATCTGCCCCGCTGGATTGCCACTTGTACGCAACATCACTGCCAAAGGCTTTGCTTATAACAGTGACAGTATCGGATACCATAAATGCTGAATAGAATCCTACTCCAAATTGGCCTATTATGTCATGTCCGTCCATTGATTCAATTTCTTTCTTAAATGCAAGAGAGCCGCTTTTTGCTATTACTCCAAGATTATCGTCCAGCTCTTCTTTTGTCATTCCGATTCCTGTGTCCGAAATCCTGAGAGTTCTGCTTCCCTTGTCAGGTACAACCTTTATATAATAATTGTCTTTATCAAAGCTTATGGATTCGTCCGTTAATGCTTTATAATAAATCTTGTCAATGGCATCACTTGCATTGGAAATAAGCTCCCTGAGAAAAATCTCCCTGTGGGTGTAAATGGAATTGATCATAAGATCCAATAGCTTCTTGGATTCTGTTTTGAATTGTTTTTTTGCCATATAAACTTCTCCTCCCATAGAAAATGTCATATGTATTGTTAGCACTCTACCCATTTGAGTGCTAACCCCCTATCCATTATTTATCACAATTCAAAATCCGTGTCAAGGCTTATTACACAAAAGAAGGATGATGCGACACAATTATAACTTTGCTTAACCAAGCAAGAGCTTGTATAGTATAGCAGGGCACACTTTTATGCATTTTAGCAACAGGCCTCTGATATGGCTTTGGCAAAAAGTTCGTAAAGCCGGCATGGAAGCCGGCTTAGGTGTCTCGGGTCATGGAGGACCCTTTGGCACCGGCAGAACTTTTCCAAAGGCATATCAGTATAGGCCTATCAAAATCATAATCCGTGTGCCTCGATATACTATACTGTCTCTTGCGGAGAGTTATGCAAACTTCAGATACGTCGCATTTTTCTAATTGAATTTGTATATCCTTCGCATGATCCGGTATAATTGAATTGTAATCTTTCTCCCAACTTTGCCGTAAGGATTGGATATCGTTCCCAGCAAGCGGTATCTCAGCCTGTAATAGAGCATTTCATTGCTCTCTTTAAGATATGACCATAATTCCGCTTTTTTCTGCATATCTTCTTTTGTGGCTGAGATCTGAAGAAACACCGATGAAATTGTCATCATCATGGAAAGATAGCTTCTCATATAATTTGCAAGCCGTCTGCTTGGCAGATTATCATGAGAATTATAGGCATCTATCATAAGCTTATTTACTCGGATTTGCTGATCAATTCGTTTTATCATGTTTTTTTCATTTACCGATTGATCTTCTCTTCCGATAAAATAACGGTACAGATCAATATTCATATAATAAATTGTTCTTACATAAGGAAGCGGATTGTATACGAAAAGGTTGTCCACATAAAAAGTATGCTTGGGCAGTACAAGACCGCATTGGCGAAGAAGCTCTGTACGGTAAATAACTGAATGCATGAGAAGGTATTGAGTCGGTTTGAAGTTACCTATCTCATCCCAACCAAAAATTCGGTTCTGGGGCAATACATACTTGTAATTGACAGCATGACTGCTATTGTCTGATGAATGTTCATAAACATAATTACATACCATCATGTCGAGAGCAGTACCTTTTTCATGCAGTTCCTTAAGCTTAGACAGAACCTCCAGCATACCGTCCGTATCCAGCCAATCATCTGAATCCACAACCTTGTAGTACAAACCTGAAGCATTCCTCAAACCGGTATTGACACCCTCGCCATGTCCGCCGTTTTCCTGATGTATCGCTTTGACAATACCCGGATACCTGGAAGCATAATCATCCGCAATTTCGCCTGTTCTATCCTTTGAACCGTCATTTACAATGATTATTTCAACATCTTCTCCTCCGGGAAGCAAAGATTCTATACAATGCTGCATATATGCTTCGGAATTATAGCAAGGAACTGTAAAAGTTATTATCTTCATATTCCACTCTCTTTCTCGGTTTAAATTATGCTGTCGGCCAACAACAATGCCCGCTCTACTATAACATCCATGTTGTAGTATTTGTATTCCGCAAGCCTTCCAAGCAGGTAAAAATCATCAATAGCCTCGGCAATCTGTTTATATTTTTCATATAACGCCTCATTCTTCGGATTTATTATAGCATAGTACGGTATTTCTTTTCCAGCACCAGTATATTCCCTGGGGTATTCTTTCATGATAGTGGTTTTATCCGGTATAATCTGGCCTGTCAGATGCTTAAACTCCGTTATGCGGGTATAAGGCTGGTCCACTGTATAATTAACAGTTCCCTTAGACTGATACCAGGTTTTTTCATGAGTTTCAAACAAAAAGTCCAGTGTTCTGTACGGCAGCCGGCCAAAGCGGCAATCAAAAAGCTCGTCTATGGCACCGGTATATATAACTCTGCCATAAAATGGCCTGCCGCAGAAATGTATCCTGCTTCCATCCAGCTTAAGCACAGAGGCTGAATCAGTGTCAAGCTGCAGGCTTATATTCGGATGATCAATCAGCTTTTCAAAAAGGGAAGTGTAACCGTCTGATGGAATACCCTGATATTTATCCTGGAAATACCGGTTGTCATAGGAAATCAAAATGGGAACTCTTGCTGTCACGGAAGGATCTATGTTTTCCGGAGCAATACCCCATTGTTTTTGCGTGTAATACATGAAAACATTTTTGTATATAAAGTCTGCAAGCTCAAGTAGTTCGCTGTCAGTCTGCCCTCTCAGTTCGGATATTGTTACACGCTTTTCCGTTCCATAAACCGAAATGAGCTTTTGCTCAAGCCTTTCAGCTTTGCTTTGTTCAAAAACCAGATAAAGAGAATTGAGATTGAAGGGAACGGGAATCAATTTCCCGTGAATGTCGGCCAGAACCTCGTGAGAGTAATCCCTCCATTCTGTGAAGCGTGAAAGGTATTCAAATACGCGGCTGCTTTGAGTATGGAAAATATGAGGTCCGTAATTATGAATAAGTATTCCGTCATCATTATATGAATCATAAGCGTTGCCTCCTATATGGCTGCGTTTATCAATGATCAAAACCTTTTTGTCTCCCCGCTCTGCGTGTTCCCTGGCTATCACCGCTCCTGCGAAGCCGCAGCCTATGACAAGGCAATCAAATTCATTTTCCATTTGTCAGAATTACCTCCATATGTTTTATATATTTATCATCAATATCCTTTATCAATGTCCACTATATTAAGAAGCGCCTCTCCATTTATATACCTTCTGAGATTTTCATAAACTATACGATATCTTCTTTCGGTTCTCATTTCGGATATCCAGGAATTATGGGGCGTAATAATGACATTGTTCATCTCCCATAAGGGGCTTTCCTCAGGCAAAGGCTCCTCTTCAAACACATCCAGTGCCGCTCCGTGAATACTTCCCTTCCGAAGTGCATCTATAAGTGCAGACTCTTTTATAATGCTTCCTCTTGCAATGTTTATCAGGCAGGCACCCTTTTTTATATAACTGATGCTTTCCTCATTAATTAAGTGGTGGGTTTCCTTTGTATATGGAATGGAAAGCACCACTACATCAGCCTGCGGCAGAACGTTATGCAGTTCCTTCATAGGGTGGCAACTGTTGAAATACTCTACCCTTCTGCCTGTGGAATTTATTCCTGTTATATTTACATCAAAACCCTGAAGCCTTTTTGCCGCCTCAAGAGCAATACTGCCTGTGCCTATAAAACAGACGGTCTTATTGTAAAGCTCCAACAATGATGAATCTGTTTGCCACTTCTTTTCTCTCTGCTTATCGTAAAATCTCTTGCTGTTTTTCAACAGCTCAAGTATTTTCATAACAATCCATTCACCCATCGGGATTGAAAAGCCTGATCTGTTATTTGAAACGACTATACCTTGCTCTCTGACCTTTTGCTTGGGCAGCTGGTCTATTCCGACGCTGAAAAGCTGAATCCACTTAAGCTGCTTAAGCTTTGATATATCCAGCCTTTTAAAAGGATCATAACAGACCAGCAAATCCACATCAGAAATCCCATCCCTATGGGACACCTCGTCTTCACTGATATAGACAACCTCATATCCAAGGTCAGAAAATGACTCCATCTTTTCATTGCTGAATCTCTTTGTAAATAAAGCCTTCATACTGCACCTCATCCGATAAGCTCATTTATCGTTTTGCCTTCTTTTATTTCCGGAAGCTTGATCCTATTATCCACCGCCTTCTTGATCTTCATGGGCAGGCTGGGATCTCCGAATACAATAGCCCCGGTTATCATGCCTTCCTTTGTCAAAAGCTTTATGTATCTTCCGCTTTCAAAATCAGCTTCTACAATCGATAAAGAATCTTCGGAAAACACATCTCCGATTGAGAACATTGTAATCCCTTTTATCTTAAGGCTTGTAAAGGGATGAATCTCAGAATACTCGGATTTTCCTCCTGCTGCATTTGTTCCGGCAACTTTGCCCTGTTCAACCGCTATAGGCCATATGCCATAGCATCTGCCGTTATATTCAGCTATATCACCTGCTGCATATATTCCTTCAATATTTGTTTTCATATATTGATCCACTGCTACAGACCTGCCTATATTTATCCCTGAGTCTTTCAAAGGTTGTGTGTTTGCATTGACTCCAACAGACAGTATAACAAAATCGGATTTGACTTCCGTTCCGCTGTCAAGCTTGACATACTCCGCTCTGTTATCTCCTCCGATCTCCTGCACCTGCGCATTCATATACAGATTAATACCTTTATCAGATATTGCCTTGTATAATAATTTTGCTCCTTCCTCATCAATCTGCTTTGGAAGCAGCCTGCTTGAATTATGTATAACATTTACTTCACAGCCAAGCTGCCTTATTGCCCAAGCCATTTCAAGCCCCAAAAGGCCGCCTCCTATTATTGTGCATTTTTTCCCGCTGCCGGACAGGCTTCTTATCTTATCAGCATCCGCAACAGTACGTACAGGGAAACAGTTTTCTAATTTTGTCCCCGGAATAGGAGGAATATTGCCGCTGCTTCCAAGAGCTATGACCAGCGAGTCATAATCGTAATTCCCCTTATCCGTAATTATTGTTTTATTTGCCGTATCAATTCCTGTAATCCTGGTGTTCTTTTTAATGTCTATCCTATTTTTTTCATACCAGCTGTCATCATAAGGAAATATTTCTTTGTATGAAGCAGTACCGGATATATAGTCGGGAAGCCTGGTTCTCACATATGTGTTTGTATCCAAAGCTTCCAGTATTACAATACTGCTGTCCTGATCCTGTTCCCTGGCTGACTTTGCAGCATTCAATCCTGCAATTCCGCCGCCGGCGATTACTATCCTTCTACCCATATCAAAACTCCTTTCATAAATATCATAATTACCTGTTATTCATATTTATCTTATCTTAATGTGTTTCCATTTTCCCGTCTTAAACCTGAAGTAAACAAACATCCATCTGACAAACTGATCTACCAATACGGCTATCCACGCCCCAACCAGGCCATAGCCCATAATGCTGACAAATATATAAGCTAATACAACTCTTACCAATAATACACCGACAGAAGTGGATACCAGAGGCCAGAAGGTATCCCCCGCACCCCTTAAGGCTCCTGCCAATATGAATTGGGATGACTGGAAGGGCTGAACCAGTGCAATTATCTTCAATGCAACAGAAGAATTTTTAATAATCATCGGATTGCCGGAATATAATCCTACAATCTGCGATCCGAAAAAGAAAAATATTACAGCCATAAATGTAGAAATAATTGACCCGAACTTCCGGGTTCTTCTGGCATACTCTTCCGCCATATCAAGTTTCCCTGCACCCAAGGACATACCTACCAGCGATGAAGCCGCTATTCCGAAGGCATGCCCCGGTTGAAAGGAAAGGCTCAATATATTAAGCGCAATCTGATGGGCTGCATAAATAACAGTCCCCAGTTCGGCAACTATTCTGACAAAAAGAAGTATTGCAATTCTTAAAGCCATTTGCTCAAAGGATGCCGGCATACCTATTTTGAATAAATTATATAAAATTCTCCTGTTCAGCTTAAAGGGATTCTTAATGCTGAATCTTACAACGCTCTTCCCCTTTAATACATATCCGAACATAAATACACTTGCAACTACGTTTGATAATGCTGTAGAAATGCCTGCTCCCGTAATCCCAAGCTTTGGGAACCCCAGCAAGCCGTATATTAACACTGCATTGCCTATAACATTTAAAAAATTACATCTCAGGTTTATCATCATTGGCACTCTTGTTTCGCCTATTCCCCTTAGTGCCGCTGATATGGACATATTGAGAGACTGAAATATAAATCCGATCATTATTATCCTAAAATAGCTTCTTCCCACTTGCAGGGTATCTGCCTGTGCACCCATCAACTCCATAATTGAATCTGTAAAGACCAACCCCAGTATACATAGAGGTATTGCCAACAGCAGCATGCTTAGAAGCATCACATGCTTAAGAGTCGTTTCAATCTTCTCATTCTGATTGGCACCAAAATACCTGGCAATCATTGCTGTCCCGCCGACATTCAGAGCCTGAACAAAGGATATGCCTATAAACAGCGGTTGGTTTGTCATGCCTACAGCAGCTACGGAAGCAGCTGCCAAAGCATTATCACTCATTCTTCCCAGCATCATCATGTCTACCATTCCGAATAATGATCCCAAAAGAAGCTCTGCCAGTACCGGCCATGCAATCCTTATTACTTCTGCATCAGTCTTGTCCTTTATTTTCAAGAAGTTTTTCCGTTCTGTCCTGCCATTTCCAGTTTCGTTCATTTTAATAATTCCTTATTAAATATCAATATTTATATTATTATATCACATACTAATACTCATACCAAATGCAAAAGCAGCGGGGAAAACCCCGCTGCTAAAAATGCCGATATTATGATTACCAGCCCTGTATGTATATGGAACACCTGGGAACAATATTGTCAAGAGCCTTAATATCATAGAAGCTTCCATTAAAGACTACATATGTTATATCCTCAAGTGCAGAAAGATCTTCCAAAGGATTTCGGGATAGAACAATGAAATCGGCAAGCTTGCCTGCCTCAAGAGACCCAACCTTGTCATCAAGATCCAGCAGCACTGCCCCATTTATTGTTGCGGCAGCCAAAGCTTCGAACTTAGTCATACCGGCATTATGCAAAAGAGTTATTTCTTCCGGCATGGTACCCAGGGTGTCAGTACCTGCAGCAATGTTTACACCACACTTGACCGCATACTCAATAGATTTTCTATGGCTGTCCCAAAGCTTGCCATATCGCTTAGTCCAATTCTCACCACGATTCCAATATGACTGGCTGTTTTCCTTATACCCGCTAAGCGTCGGCACCAGAGTAATCTGCTTTTCTTTCATCAGCTTAGCGGTATCCTCTGTCATAAAAATACCATGCTCAATACAATCGAAGCCTGCATTTACCACTCTTCTGATACATTCACTTCCATTGGCATGAGCTGAAAGCTTGACTCCGACATCATGTGCTGTTTTAACCGCCAGATTCAAGTCTTCCTGTGAAAACCAAGGTACCGTATTCTGCTCGCTTTCAATGTGCCATAAATCATCATGGCTGGCAATAATTTTTATAAAATCTGTACCGAAGTTTATCTGCTGGCGGATAGCTTTTACCAATTGGTCGCTATTATCCACTTGTGTACAAAAATGATAAGCGTGTCCATACGACATCTCTATAATCTCTATAGCAGCCTTTATTCTGGGAGCAAGTATGACCCCTTCTTCAGAAGCCTTTTTAAGCTGCATATGAACATCATCCTTGTGTCCCATATCTCTGACTGAAGTAACGCCTTTACGTATGCAGTTTAAAGCATTGCGAGCGGCCATAAATGCTTGAGTGGCTGTATCCTTGCTAAGAGTTATGCTGCCAAAACTCCTCCACATAGTAAGATGCATATGGGAGTTTATAAGCCCCGGCATTACTGTCTTGCCGCTCAAATCAACTATCACATGGTTTTCACCATCAAGCTCTGCCATATTAAAATCATCATTGGAACATACTTTAACAATCTTGTTTCCATTTACTGCAATAACGCCATTATGTATTATTTCATTGCCAGCCATTGTAATTATGTCTGCATTTTTATAGATAATCATTATTTCACTCTCCTACAATCTCATAAAGCTCGGGAGCCATAAGCTGAGAACAGGCATATAAGTAATTAGCAGTAAGGCCAATACATGAACAATGATAAATGGAACAACCTTTCTTACTACCCTGTCAAATTTTGTCTCCGTTACACCGCATACGATAAATAATCCCGCTCCCATAGGCGGTGTAATCAAACCTATTGACATAGCATATGTTACAATTACACCGAAGTGTACCAGGTCAATGCCCATTGACGCAGCAATCGGTAAAAATATGGGAAGAACGATAAGCATTCCGGCAATCGATTCAATCAGGCAGCCCAGGAAAAGAAGAAATATATTAACTATAAGAAGGAACAGATATTTATTAGTAGTTATAGATAAAACTGCATTAGAAGCCAATACCGGAATCCTTGTTGAGGTTACCACCCAGCCAAGAACACTTGCTGCAGCAAACATAAACATTACCTGTGCCGTTTCTATTGCTGAATTCATAAAAATCTTAGGCAGCTGCTTAATTTCAAATTCACCGTAAATTGCACTTACAATTGCACAATATATCGTAGCTAAGATACCTGCTTCCGTAGGAGTAATACCGCCGCTGAACATCCCTGCAAGTATAATTAATGGTGCCATTACCGCAAGGAAACCACGCCTTAAGTAGCCGATAATTTCCGAACCGGTTGCGCGCTTGCGCTCCGGAACCTTCTCTCTGCCTGTAATAACCAGAAAATAAATTACTCCCATAAGCCCAAGGCCAATAATTATACCGGGAATAATTCCGGCAATGAATAGTGCTGCAATTGAGACATTTGCCTCAATGGCGTATATAACCATAATGATGCTTGGCGGGATAATGGGCCCTAAAACAGAGGAGCTGGCTACTATAGCTGCGCCGAAATCCTTATCATACCCCTCACTTACCATTGCTTTATTGCCTATCATGCCAATACCGGCGGCATCAGCAGCGGCAGACCCGGATATTCCGGAAAAAATCATCTCGGCCACTATAATGACATGACCCAGGCTGCCTCTAATATGTCCAACTAAAGCAAGACAAAAATCGAATATTCTTTTGGTAATTCCGCCGTTATTCATGATATTGCCCGCCAGTATAAAAAACGGTACTGCCAGAAGCGTGAAGCTTTGGACTCCGGCTGAAAGCATTTGGGGAACCACCATAAGCTCAAAATCACGAATAAGCATTACGATTATCGCAGGTATACAAATTGAAAACATAACCGGTATTCCCGCAAATAAGCAAAGTGCAAAAGTAATGATAATTATAAAAGCCAGTTCAATACCCATTACTTTGTGCCCTCCTTTCCGGAGCAGAAAGCTATGTCGTAGATCTTAATCACTGCACCGATTAGCATCGAGCATGCCGACACAATCAGCGGGACAGAATATACATTGTTTGGCAGATGCAAAACATATGTTTTGGATATAGCCTGTAATGCCTGGAATTTATAGCCAAATACAATTAATACAATTAATACAAATATAATCGAAAGCTGTATGAAGAAATCCCAAATCATTTTAACCCTGCCTGCTGCTTTTACATATAAGAAGTCCACATTAAGCAGCTGTTTATTTTTATATATGTAAGCTGCACCTATAAAAATTATCCAGCAGGAGAGAATAACCGATAGTTCTTGTACCCAGGAAAAGGATTTAGAGAATAGTGTCCTAGATATAATCTCCATTGTATTAATAGCTGTTGTCACAAAAAGAGCAGCGCCACAAAATATACATTCAATTTTGCTCAGGAAATTTGCGAACTTCTTTAAATAAAGCATATCATCCCTCAATTCTGCATGTTGATTTATTTACCGTCATTTTATTGCCTGTACTTTTTCGTAGAGCCCCTTTTCAATATATCCGCTTTTTTCAAGTTCAAGAAGCAATGGCTTAATTTTTTCTCTGAAAGGAGCAAGATCAATTTCATAATAATTGACGCCGTCTTCTTTAATCATAGCATCCAAATCAGCTTGAGCATTCTTGGCTGTCACCTCGGTGTAGAAATCGCCGGCTACTTTTGCAGCCTCAACCAAAAGATTCTGCATATCCTCCGGCAAAGCATTAAATTTATCGGTATTCATAGTAAAGCCCATTCTTTGCGGAAATGTATCAACCCTTGTTATATGCTTGCAAATCTCGGTAAAACGGTTTGGACGCACAATGCTTAGAGGAGATTCAAGCCCAATTACCATACCCTGCTGTATCGCCAGATAAGTTTCATTCCACGTTACCGTTATAGGTACAGCACCAAGCTGGCTCCATGACTTCTGAAGTGTTTCAACCTCAGGCATTCTGAGCTTCTTGCCCTGAAGGTCTTCGAGAGATTTTATTGGCTCGGTTGTAACAAGAACTCTATATGGGCCTGTTACCCAGTTAAAATCCTTATTTATGAACATTAATTTGTTTGCTGCCAATTTCTTTTCCGCCTCTTTAAAAATATCTGATTTAATAAAGGCTTCCAGGTGAGCACCATCACGGAAAAAATAGCAGAGGGTCATCACTCTGAGCTCAGGAGCCCATTTTTCATAGAGGTCACTGCCTGCTATCAACATATCTTGAGAGCCCATCATCACGCCTTCTATCTGAGCCATTGTGTTACCAAGCTGGCTATTGTGGAAAATATCAATTTTGATTTTCCCGTTGGACTTTTCTTCAACATACTCTTTAAACTTTTCGGCTGCAAGCCCATCCACACTGCTGGCAGCACTGATTGTACCCAATGAGAAGGTTGCACCTTTAAACTCTTCTGCAGTATTTGAAGCGGCATCCTTTTCTGTACCGGTTGCTGACGGCTGACTTTTACCGGCGCACCCTGACAATGTCATGATTAACAATCCTACCAATAGTATTAATGATATACTTCTTCTCATATCCCTTTCTCCTTTACATTTTAAATATTTGGATAAGCTGATTGTCCAGCCCATGGAAGCCACGCTCAGTAAGTAACTTGATATTTCTTAAGGTATCACTAAAAGTTGCCCCAATTACACCCTGATTCTCAAGTTCTATTCTCTGTCTCACGGAAGCATAGGCGCTTTCCACTGCCACTCCGGCAGCATTAGTTATTTTTAGAGAACATGCTTCCTTTGCACCATCGCAAATTGTGCCGAAAAGGGTTGATATGACAATATTTACAGCATTCTCAATCTGTCTTCCTCCGCCGCCGAGCAGATATGCACATCCTGCCGCTGCCCCTACGGATGCTGCCAGGCTGCATCCACAATGAGGTGTAAGTATACCGGTTCTGCTTTTTATATATCCTGTCAGTAATTCACCGATAGCAAGTGCTCGAAGAATTTCTTCCCGGCTTTTATTAAGCTTCTTTCCCAGCAACCCCACTGCAATAAAAAGTGTTATCCCATGGTTCCCGCTGCCGAAACAGCCTATAATCGGTATAGTCGCCCCGGACATTCTTGCAAGGGAAGCATACGACGTACTCCTTCTTATTTCCAATATGATGTCATCCATTGGCTCATATGCAATTTCGCTGTTAATACAATCATAATAGTATCTGGCTGCATTCAGGTTTTTCTCAATTCCTTCGTACAGAAACTCTAACTCTTCGGAGTGTATCTCTTTAACAATATCTATTATCTGATCAAAACCGATAAAATCTGTCAGCAATGATGCGATATCATATGTTGCTGCAGTATTGCCGTCAAGCGAAAACCTGCATTCTCCATTTACTTTAAGGCTTACAAGCTTATCATGTTTCCCTTTTATCACTGCTGTTGATGTCCCTAAATTTGTCTTGACCTCTGCCTCTATGTATACCGATTCGTCTGTATCCGCACTGGAATATGAAATGATGCCCTTTCCGGAAATCTCTTCTGATTTGACTAAAACTTCCGGACTGATTCCCTCAATAATCTTAAGGCCTTGTGACGGATCAGATATAACATATCCTATTGCTGAAGCAAGCTCTATGCCTGCTTTAAATACTCCAGGTATTTTTACTGAATAGGCATTTTTTATTATGTTCGGGCTTAAAGACAATGATATTGACTTCAATTCTCCGCTGATATTCTTAGCTGCCCAGGCCGTTGCCAAAGTAATGGAAATAGGATCTGTACAGCCAATTGTTTCAAAAGTGTTATCCTTTAAAAAAGCTATTAATTGCTGCCTGTTCAAAATAATGCCTCCCAAAATTAAATCATAGAGTTGCAACTGCATCAATTTCTATTAATACACCTTCAGCTAAACCAGACACTTCTACACAACATCTTGCAGGGAAGCTGCCGGATTCAAAGAACTTTCTGTAAATTGCGTTCATACGGTCAAATAATGAAAAGTCAGTTAAATAGATATTTACTTTTACCGCTTTATCAAGACTGCTTCCGGCACACGTCAGCACGTTGGAAAGATTCGTCAAAGCAAGTTCGGTTTGTGCCTCAATTGAATCGCCTGACAGAATATTGCCATTATTATCCTGCGGGATCTGACCGCTGACAAAAACAAATGACTCTGCAATTTTATAATGAGAATAGGGGCCTAGAGGGGGTAACAGTTTTTCATTCCTCATACACATAACCTTCCTTTAGCTTAAAAATTTTTCAACCTTATCTATGAAATCACTAACGTGTAATTCCATTTCTTCTCTGGCTTTCTGAGGATTTCTCTCGCATATTGCTT
>Ga0208695_1000835_pt1 | contig 29762 bp, 20 predicted proteins | sample AD_UKC111_MetaG_FD_184449 | JGI IMG/M metagenome (GOLD analysis project Ga0208695, IMG submission 184449) | Active sludge microbial communities of municipal wastewater-treating anaerobic digesters from Hong Kong - AD_UKC111_MetaG (SPAdes)... | ecosystem: Engineered > Bioreactor > Anaerobic >...
TGTCTGTATTAATAAGAGGAAAAACCACTCTTCCCCTAAATTTATCAATGATGTCATTTCCCGAACTTCTCTTTACGGCAACTCCCGATAAAATCAAGTCCTCTTCTTTAAAACCTTTTTTCCTAAGAAATCCGCAAAGAGTATCCCATGAATCCGGAGCATAGCCCAATCTAAATGTTTTTATAGAATCTTCGTTAAGTTTACGTTCTTTTTTTAAGTAATTTAAAGCATTAGCTCCTACTTTATGCTTAAGAAGCATGTATTGATAAAATTTCGTTGTGATTTCGTTTATTTCATAAATTTTCTTTTTAATTTGACTTTGCGCATCGTAATCTTTTGACTTAACGAGTTTAACACCTGCCTTTTCTGCTAATATTTCTAATGCCCGGGGAAAGTCAACTCCCTCAATTGCCTCCACAAAATTAAAAATATCTCCCCCAACTCCGCACCCAAAACATTTGTAAATCTGCAATTCCTGAGAAACCATGAAAGAAGGGGTTTTTTCGTTATGAAAAGGACACAACGCTTTGTAGTTTCTTCCCGATTTTTTCAAACTTATATAACTACCGATTACATCGACAATATCAAGTTTTTGTTTTATTTGAGTAACTGCGTCTTCCATCAGGTTAATTTTACCTCAAAAACTAAACAAAAACTAAATCTATCCCTTATACACATGTGATGCTCAGAACAATTTAAACCCTTGTTATGATTTGATTTGATAAAAGAATTGTAGTACTTCCTCCAAACATCAACAGTGGTTCTCACTGGCGGAGGGAGGGGGATTCGAACCCCCGATAGGATTTCTCCTATACAGTCTTTCCAGGACTGCGCACTAGACCACTATGCGATCCCTCCAAGATAAATAGATTTTACCACGATGATCGCTACGAATACGCGAAAAATGCTAAAATAAACTATGAAAATAATTATCTTCGCAGGCGGAGTCGGCACCAGAATGTGGCCGCTCTCAAGAAAATCCTTCCCTAAACAGTTTATAAAAATGTTTAATGGTAAATCCACTCTGGAGCTTGCAGTGAAAAGAGTAAAAAAATTTGGATATGAAAACGTTTTCATTAGCACATTACAACAATATGTCCCACTCACAAAAAAATATCTTCCGGAAATCCCTCAAAAAAATATAATCGGAGAACCCGCACTCCGAAATTTAGCACCCGCGGTTGGATACAATCTCGTAAGATTAAGGTCTCAAGGTTATAAAGGCCCTGTGGCAATTCTTTGGGCTGATCATTTGATAAAAAACGAAGATGAGTTCATAAAAACAATAAAAGAGGCCGAAAAAATCTGCGTGAAAAACCCCGATAAAATAATTTTTATCGGAAAAAAACCAAGGTTTGCTAACAACAATTTAGGATGGATACACATAGGAGAAAAAATATCCGCAAGTCTTTTTAAATACAAAGAATGGTCCTATAAACCGTCAATGAAGAAATGCGAAAAAATGTTTAAGTCCAAAGAATGGCTCTGGAACACAGGGTATTTCATAATGGACATAGATTTAGGATGTTCTTTTTATGAAAAATTTCAACCTAAAATGTATAAACAATTAGTTAAAATTGAAAAATCAATAGGAAAAACGAATGAAAAAGAAGTAGTTAAAAAAATATATCCTCAGCTTGAAAAAACAACTTTTGATGAAGCTATTGCCAAAAACATTTTGCCGACAGAAGCGTTAGTAATGGAAACAACAATGGAATGGTCGGATCCTGGAACATTATATGCGCTAAAGGAAGCCCTGGTTAAAAAGTTGGATGAAAACTTAACGAAAGGAAATGTAGTTACAAGAGAAACAAAGGACTCAGTAATTATTAATGAAGAAAAATCAAAACTACTCGTTACATTGGGATTAAAAGGGGTAGTCGTAGTAAATACTAAGGATGCTTCATTAGTAGTATCCAAAGAAAAAGTTAAAGAAATTTCAGAGGTCTTGTCGGATTTTGAAAGTGATAAAAAACTTAAAAAATATCTCTAATCAAAATCTTTCTAATACTTATATGTAAAAAGCGTGTGTCCAAATCTTCTTGCCTTATTCAATTCTACTGTTCCATAAACCGGAACTTCGGGGATAGGAAAATCCAATGAATAAACATAGCAGCCTTTTTTCAACTCTTTTTCAAACTTTTCTTTTAAAATAGATATATCTCTGGTGTATATCCAAATATATACATGATCGGCTTTTGATAAATCTGTCTTGAAAAAATTTTCAAATTTAATAGACACTTTTTTTCTTTTTGTTTTTGAAATAAACAATTTAAATTTAGCAAACAAGTACTGGGTCATAGAGTTTTCCACTCCTATAAAATTAGTTTGGGGGAAATTTTTTGACAAACCAAAAATTAAATTCCCATTCCCGCAACCCAAATCATAAAACAACTCACCATCATGAAGATTTAATTTCCCACTTAATTCTTTTATTATTTCTTTTGAAGCAGATATAGAAGGGGTATTTCCCGTAACGAGAAAATGTGTCAAAGAGTAAATTATTGCACAGAGAGCGAGAATACAAATAAATGAAAGTAAAATATATAAAAAATACATCTCTATATTTCCCGGCAGATAATCTTAATAAATAAAACAAATTATCAAATCTTATCTCTACAGACAAATTAAAAATCAATCGTCCTGTATAATTTTTCAGTTACAATAGCAAAAATATAATCAGCGCCACGGACAACAAATATAAAAATTGGGATATAACAAAATTTTTCGTTGCGATTTTTAAATAGTCTTTATTTACAAGATAACTTATCAAAATAACAAAGCACAGACTAATAAACAAATAAGTAAAAGTATCAACCAAAGAGGAAATGCCCGTTGGAGAAGTAGAAAAATTAGAGATATAACGAACTACATCCGCATAATCTGCCGAACCAAAACCCGATACGAGTGCGCCGACAGCATACATAACTACCGTAACTAACCAATCAAGTCCAAAAATCTTTAAAATATCTTTTACTTTTACCATAATAAATATATTAACTCTATGAATGTCTGTCTGCAATTTCAGAAAAATCCGAAAATTTTCCCAAATCCCGATCTTCATATAATCTGGGAAGCATATCTGACGGTTTCCATTTCTTTTTTATAGATTTTAAATCAAACTCATTTTGATACTTTCCCTTTTTAAAATATTGGTCATTACTATCAACAGGTGATGTGCTGTGAAAAATAATTTGAGCAACTCTAAGACCGACGGGAAGAGGAATTACAGAACTGCTAAAATTTGTTATCTCCATTGTCCACCTGTTGACATAACCGACATCGCCCCAACCGGCACACTTACACACGGCTATACCAATTCTGCCAATAGAACTTCGCGCTCTCATTTCCGATGTTACCGCCGGGAGATTTTTAGTGCCGTTTCTGCCACCTATAAATTCTATGGTGTGAGCTAAAATTGTTTCATTTGGTGCCACCAATATCACCTTGTCGCTGGGTTTTAGATTCTGAAAAAGATTGATGTGAGATTTTAATTCTTTAACAAAAACCGCCTCTTCAAGATTAGCGTACATTTTTTTCAGAGTTTTTTGGCAAAAGGGATTTAGTATTTCCGTGTGTTTTAAAGTCAGTTGCCTATAAAAATAAGGTCCTAATCTAACATCGTAACTGGTGCTTGATAAATTCCGGGGATTAAAAGGATCTATTATTATATTTCCTTCTTTGTAGTGTTCTAATATTTCAGGTTTTGAGAGGACACTCATGGGTTTATTATAGACTGTTATAAGAAGTGTGAAAGTCCGGGAAAATACACCCGTGAAAATAGCTTGTATTAACAGACTAAATAAATTTTCCTTACCAAATCAATTTCTAGATAGGACACCTATAACCAAAACTATACTACTAATAAAGTATGTGGTGCTTTCCAAACAGCTTTTGTGGTTCTCACTGGCGGAGGGAGGGGGCTCCGGTCACGCATAAAATTCTGCTGAATTTTTGCCCGACCCCGCCTCGGCGCCGTCGCGCCTGCGGCATTCGAATCCTCTTTTTAGTTTCTTTTAAAATACGTGGTGTGTTTTCCAAACAGCTTTTGTGGTTCTTACTGGCGGAGGGAGTGGGATTAGGTCACGCATAAAATTCTGCTGAATTTTTGCCCGACCCCGCCTCGGCGCCGTCGCGCCTGCGGCATTCGAATCCTTTTTTAATCTCTTTTAAGTATGTGGTGTTTTCCAAACAGCTTTTGTGGTTCTTACTGGCGGAGGGAGTGGGATTCGAACCCACGGGTGATTTTCATCACGCTTAGTTTTCGAGACTAGCCCGTTATGACCACTTCGGTATCCCTCCAGACAACTGTTTTAACAACGGATTAAAACGCAGTTAAAACACACAAAATATACCTTATAAACGGGAATAATTCCACTTTGTGCAGTGCTTCCTTTTCTATTTGAAGGAAGAAAACTCAAACAGAATTTAGCAGTTTTCTTAGCATCGGGTCTTCCTTGCCTTTTTATAGGATAGAGATTTCATTGATTTTCTAATAAATTAATGATAGAAGTACTTTAACGACGTAGGGATTTTCCCTGTAAAAACGCTCTTTGAAAAAAATAAAAATGAAAAGGAGATAAAATGATTGATTTGGGTTTTGGAGTCCACTTATATCAACCCCCTAACCAAAAGCGGGGAATACTGAGAAAGATAGTTGGAGAAAGTTATTTACCTTTAATAGAGACAGTGCTTTCCCATGATAAAGCATTTCTTACTGCGGACATAGCGAGAAGCGCTATAGAAAAACTTGAGGAAATGGATAGCGATCAGGAGTTTCTTAAAAAACTTGAAGAAGCTCTCGAAATTGGAAAGGTTTCTCTGGTCAATACCGGAGCTTATCACCCCATTTTTCCCTTGATACCGAAGGAAGAAGTTATTAGACAGGTAAAATTAAATGAAGCCAAGTTATTTCAGATGTTTCACCAAAAGCCAACTGGTGTGTTTCCACCGGAAATGGCGCTTAACGCTAAAACCATCGAAGCTCTGGATAAAGCGGGATATCTGTGGACCATAACAGACGATGTACCATTTTCTTGCTGCTATGGATCGGTACCTTTTAATTGGATTCCTAAACAAAAACAAAGCGAAATAGCTGTTTTCTTAAGATCCAATTTCTGGTCAAACAGAATTGCGTTTAATTCTATAAATGGCCGGGAATTTGTTGAAATCTTAGAAAAAGGCCTGACTTCTTGGTTCGGAAATCAAGACGGATATTTAATAATCTGGATGGATTGGGAAACCTTCGGTCATCACAAAAAAGGGTTTATAGAAAGTTTCATAAATCCCTTCTTTGACAGGGTCGCCGAAAGCAAAAAGGTCCGTTTAGTATCACCGGATTATTTGCTAAAAAAATATCCGCGAAAAGAGATCGATGTTCCTTCGGGATCGTGGTCCACATCGGTTAGCGATTTTAGAAATGGAAATTACTGGCCTTTATGGAAAAACTCTAACAATGATTTCCACAAGTTATGGTGGGAACTAGCAGATCTGATTCTAAAAATAAAAGGGGATATTAAGGATGAAGAAACTCTAACAGTTTTTGACAAAGCTCTATACAGTTGCCAAACATGGCAGTTTAGTATGGGAAACAAGCTGTTAGCTGTTGAGGGTATGAAATATTTTAGAAAGATCGCTTCTTTAAAGGAAGCAGAGTCTATAAAAAATCAGATCCTTGAGATAATTGACAAGTTAGAAAAACTCTGTCAGCAAGGATGAATAGCGACTTAATTTGATTTAAATTTTAGTCGCTATTTTTTTGTTCTATGTTGATTTTTATAAATAGGTTTTTAGTTTTTAAAATACGAAATTCTGTAGCAAGAGAAAGTACGAGAGAGAATTTAAAATTAACGACCAAGTACTTTTTACTTCTTTTTCGGTTTATAAAGCAAGATTACAGTTAAAATTACTATCAATACTATTAAATCAATCGGGATTACCCAAAACGATAGATTACACCCCATCTCCGGTGGACAATAACAATCCATATATTGCGCCCAGTGATTTTTAATAAGCGCAGAGAAAATAGGATACAGCCTATACCTATCCGGAGGACAAGCGCAACATTTATAAGGATAGGTCTAACAACGATTACTATCATTACAAAGATTTATCCAAAATTAATAATCTTTACTTTTTGGTGATTCTTCTGATAACAAAAACCAATAGCCGAATAACTGTTCTTCGTAGTGTGTGTAATTTTTAAATTCTTGCTTAATCAGTCTCCAAAAGTTTTTATTATGATTCGAAACTAATAAATGAGCCATTTCGTGAAAAACGATGTAACGAATAAGTCGCGGTGGCAAATATTTCATCACGGAATTAAAGGTGATTTTTCCTTCCTTACTACAACTTGCCCATTTAGTTTTCATATACCGAAAACTGATTTTACTCGGTTTTTTCTCTAAAATCTTTGAATACTCATCAACAAAACTTGTGACTAATTTAATTAAATCGTTCTCACTTCTCTGATAAATTTTCTGATTTTTGTATTTCTTTTTAGTTTTTTCTATAAATTCTAATTTTTGTCTGAGCCATTTTTTATGTTTATCTAAAACCTCAGTCTCATCAAAACTATTATTTTGGGGCAAAATTAATACAGGTGCTCCGGTTTTTAATTCTATCCGAGGGTATTTTATTTTTCTTCTAATTATGGAAATTTTATCCTTCTGCATAATCACTGATAAAAGAAGCTAATTCTTTATGGAAAATATCAAATTCGTCATAGGTTAACTTATAATCTTTCTTGAGATCTAACGCAAAATCACGTAATTTTCTTTCAATATTTTGTCTCAACATAGGATTTTCCTGCCAGTTCTCAATTAAATCTTCTTTAATCATATTAACAATTTCACCCACAAATTCCCTTAATTTATTTTTATTTTCTTCTTTTAAATAGACATCTAAAATAGAAAATATTCCAAATTCAAACGGGCTAAATTTTAATTTTTCACGTTCTTGCTCTTTTTCTTCGATAAAACCAATAATCTTGCTCTCTTCATTAAATAGTTCTTTGTATTCGATTTCTCTTTCTTTCCATCTTCTTACCAATTCTTCCAGCTGATCCGTAATTGTCTTGTAAATTGGATTTTGTCTTTGGTGGATGAGCACTAGTTTTTCTAATGCGAATAACATATTAACGGCTTTTTCTTCCAGGATTAAATTACTTTTTTGTATTTTGGTTAGATAATCAACGTTTAAAGTAACTTGCGGCAAAGATTTCTCTATTTCTTGAATACCAATCTCCTGATGAATTATCTCTATTGTCTTTTTGAAATATTTTTCCACTTTCTCCTTTTCTATTTCACTGGTGGTAAGTTTTATCCAATACTCATAAACGGCTGTGAACCATTTAAATTTTTCTAAAAATTCAATCTTCTCACTGTATGCTCCTAAAACTTCAAATAATTTTCTTGCCTCTTTATATTTCTCTATAAATTCTTGCTCTGTTTTTTCGCTTCTTAATCTGTCTGTGGCACTAATTAAACTTTCTCTTTCAAAATGGAATTCAATTCCACTAAATATTTTTTCTAATTCTCCTATAATTTCTTTAAAAGTTTCAAATAATGCCGAAAAATCAGCAATTATTCCTTGGACATCTTCTTTATAATACTGACGTAAAGCAGTATTGATATTTTTTAGTACTCCAGCATAATCGATTATCAATCCAACTGATTTAACATCTTTGTAGGGTCGGTTTACTCTAGCAATCGCCTGCAAAAGTCTATGTTTTTTAAGCAGTTTATCAAAATACATTGTTTGAAGTATTGGTGCATCAAAGCCGGTAATCAACATATCGGTTACAATCAAAATTTTAGGAAACTCTTTCTCTTTAAATGATTCCACTATCTCCTCAACTCGATGTTCATCATCAGGCAAACCCAAATATCTTTTTTCCCAATTTTTATAAAAACTTTTAATTGGTTCTTTGTCGTTTAAGTTGAAGGTCATTACAACCTCAGAATACTCAGGTGGTAAATATTGATCCAAATATTTTTTATACAAAACACATGCTCTTCTACTACCAGTTACCACCATCCCCTTAAACCTTCCATCAATATTTTCTTTAAAGTGATTAGCAATGTCTTTAGCAACTTCCCTAATTCTCTTTTCGTTTTCTAAAAATACAGATATATAATTTAGTCTTTGTCTTACCGATTTTTCTATCTTCTCCTTTTCAATCTCAGTAAGATCTTCGCCTTGAACTTTTTCTAAAAATAATCGGAGCTCGTCTTCTTTGATATGTAATCTTTCTAATCTGGGCTGATAAACTAATGGCAAAGTAAAGCCATCTTTTTGAGAATCATCAATAAAATATTTATCAAGATAACCCTCTTCCTTTAGAGGATAGCCAAACTCGGCATAGGTATTTCTTTCATCCTCGGCGATTGGTGTGCCGGTAAATCCGAAGAAAAAAGCATTTTGCAAAACTTTTCTCATTTGAGCTGCTAGTAAGCCATATTGCGAACGATGTACTTCGTCAAGAAAACAAACCACATTCTTTCTTTCTGAAATTGAACTAATTCCTTGTTGGTTTAATTGAATATCATTAAGCAACTCCTCAGGGACGAATTTTTCTTCAGGGCTAAATTTGTGAATTAAGGTCAAAAATACTCCTCTTTTACCCCGAAAATTATCGTGGGAAATAACCTCTTTTAGTTTTCTAACACTTCCTATTTTTTCAAAAGAAAAATTCAGCTTTAATGAAGAAAGCTCTTCGTTCATCTGATTCTCTAAATCCCGTCGGTCAATAATAAAGAATATTGTTGGATTCTCCAATCTTTTATCAAAAAACAATTTATGAGCAGCAAAAATCATTGTTAAAGTTTTACCAGATCCTTGCCAGTGCCAGACTAAACCCTTATTCTCAGTGTCTTTACCTTCTAAATTATCAATTACCCTTTGATAAATTTTATTTGCCGCCCGATATTGCATGTAACGGGTAATAACTTTCGTCATTTCTCCATGTTCTTCTCTGACAAAGAGAAAGTTTCTCAAAATATCAAGCAATATGTTTGGTTTAAGTAAATTAAATATCGCCTCGTCTTCCGGCAAGGTTTCTTCTCTCCATAAATAAATCGATACGTCTTCTTGCCAAGGAACAATTGGGAAATAACGCACCTTTTCAGCAAAGGCAATTCCAATTTGAATATATTTATAAAGCTCTGGGGCTAATTTTTCGTATTTTTTTATTTGGCGATATCCTTCTTCCCAACTAACCCTAAGGCTTGTCGGACTCTTGCATTCAATATCAACCAAAGGAATACCATTGATGTATAAGATAATATCAGGAATAATCAGATCTTTTTCTTTGTGGTGTACTTGTCTTGAGAAGATAAACTCGTTATTTTCAATATTTTCAAAATCGAATAGGCTAACGGTTTTTACTATTCTCTCTTTTTCAAATTTTATCCCAATACCGTATTTAAGAAAATACAGGAATTTTTTGATTCCTTCCTGCCCAGAAGTAAGAAGTTTAATCTCATCAACAACTTTTTTAATTTCTTCTTCGCCAAGATTTAGGTTTTTATTAATTCTTAAAACCGCTTCTTTGAAATTATCAATTAGAAGTGGGTCTCTGGCGTTTTCTCGTTTTAATTCAGAGGCTTCAACAAACTTCCAATCTAAGCCTTGTAATTTTTCCGCTATATAATCTTCAACTAATTGTTTTTCTATTTGTTTTGGCATATTTTATTTAGCTAAAATTTTACTCTTGACAACGTTCTTTTATCCGCTATCATAATGATGCAGATAGGGGATGCCCTATCCGTTATCAATTGCCCGTTGAAAAAGACGGGCCTTTTTGTTTTTCCTTTCAATTAAATTTCTTAACTTTTTAATATCAATATATTTATTGCCGCTTTCAATTAATTCTTTAGAAATATGATGTTTTGTAGAAATGACCAAAACTTTCTTTCCTTTTGCTCTTAGTTTTCTGACCAAGTAATCGAAATCGCTATCACCGGAAAATAAGACCAATGTGTCAAACTTGTTAATCATTTCCAAAACATCGACGGCAATCTCAACATCAAAATTAGCTTTTCTTACATCACCGGATTCTATTTCTGGAGCTTTAATAATCTTTAACGGTTTAGTGATAAGTTTATAACCATTTTTCTTTAAAAATGCGAAGAATTGATTTTGATTATCTGTATTATGCTTAACACAATAATCTCTTATCTCTACTAATCTATCTTTATCAAAAAGATCACGCAATTTAACATAATCAATCCAAAAATTTAAAGATTGTATTGCGCTTTCTAAATTAGCTGCATCAATAACAACTAAAATTTTTCCTTTAAGATATTTATCTAAAATCATAATTTTAAATTATCAACTCTTATTTCTCCTGTCATTAATTTATTCAACATTGTTTTAAACAATTCTTCGTAAAGAGTTTTTTTCTTTTGCTCAATTTCAATTTTTTGGTCAATAGTTTGAAGAATATCTGCAATTTCGCGCTGTTCGAGAAGAGACGGAAGAGAGATCTGTATTTCTTCAAATAGAGATTTTTTTAATATTGGTTTAGCGGTCGTTCCAGCATAAGAACGTAATGCTGCTTTTCTTAATAAAATTGCATAGTAAACATAATGGGAATTTACGTCGTCTTTACATATTATTGCATTGATTTGTTGATTTGTCGCACAATCTTCAGACGTCAGCGCTATTTTTCCAATTGTAGAACCTATACAAACAACTAAAATAGAATCTTTTGGTAAAATTTTAACTTTACTTGCCCCTTTTTTGGTGATTGTTCTCTCTGACAGAGATACATATCTTTGCTCAGAAAAATCAACCGGTGTAATAAAAGAAATTTCTCCATTCCAATATTCTTTTACAGAAGTCGATGGCGTTTTGCCTGTAATAATTTCTCCTAAATCTCCTATTTTTCTAACCTCCCAATTTTCTGGAATTTCGCCAATTTCGGTTTTCTTTAATTTTCTCCCTTTTCTGAACGATGGACCACCGTATTTAAATAAATCGGCCATCATTGATTTTTTTAGCTCCTTTGTCTTCTCAATAATCTTTTCCTGCGTTCTTATCGCTTCTTGAATGCTATCCAAAACATAAACAATCTTTTGCTGTTCAGAAGGAGGCGGAAAAGGAATTTGAAGATCGTTTAAACGAGTAACTGTTAACATGGGAATTCCACTGCCACCTCTAAGTTTTTTGAAATCTACTTTTCGTAAATAATAAAAAAGGAATGCAGGGATAACTGTCTTTTGTTGTGGGCTTAAAATAATTGTAGTTTGAGTTGAAGTAAATAGGGTATCATCGGGCAATTTTACTGACCCTAGAGTTCCTCTCGCTCCTACTATGATAGCTCCTCTTGAAAATTCTAATTTATTTTTTGAGGTAAATCCCCAAGGTTTTTCAAGAGAATCAGCGCTATAAACCGGCACACCGTCTCCGGTTAAATCTTTTTTAATCAAAGTTTCGCCCATCCGAATTTTCGAAATTTCTCCTAATTTTTTTGTTGGCCAAGATTTCATAATTGTTTTAAATACTCTTTAACCTTTCTTTTCTGTTCGGGAAATAATTCATCGTCCCCACAATTTAAAAACTTCTCAAGTTCTTCTTTTGCTAATGCTTGATCTTCTTTAACTTTATAGTTAATCATCCCTACACAATACCACAATTGATATTTTTCTGGTTCCATCTCTAAAACATCGTAGATAAACTCTTCGGTCTGGAATATAACATCTGGAGCCACCTCAGCTCTAAAGGCTTTTTTATAAGATCTCTCTGCTTTATCGAGATTCCCCTCATAAGCATATAAAAAAGCTTCATTATATCTCCATGTGGCATCTAAATTATTTTTACTACGTTCTATTTCTTTTTTAGCTTCTGTTATATTTCTCTCTACCAAGAAAAGGTAGATACCTCTTAACAAATGAGCTTGGTAATTGTTCGGATCAATATTTTTTAGAATTTCTAGAGGTGACTTCATTTCAATCAATAAAGATTTATTTTTAGTCTTTCTATATTGGAAATATTTTCTACTTGCTATATTTAAAGCATTTCCAGCGATCCATTTCGGGACCCTTGCTTTAATTTCTTTAATTTGATCGATATTTATTTTAATAGATTTTAATTCTTGATGAAGTTCTTTAAAGAGCTCTAGGGAGAAATCAAAATCATAAGACAAAAAAGCAGCTATCCCGATTACATAACGTGCAACAAGACCAATCAACTCTTTTGTAATCTCAAATCCACTAATTTCATCTTCTACTGGAAAGATAATTCTGCGAGGAAAAAGTTCTGCGAATTCTTTTGAAAATATATCACTAATTACTACGGGTATGGGACGATGTATCACTGCTGCTTCGAGATTCATATAATAACATTGTTTTCCATTTTCAAATCTACGCTTACACGATCCATAAATTAAAAAATGACCCTTACTCTTTATAAGAGCATTTTTTGAAGAGACTTCATCTTTAATTTTAACGGCGAAATATTCTGGTAATTCAACTATATTAAAAGCATCTTCTTTGTTCTGGATTCTTATTACTTCTTTTAATTTTGAAATTAAGTCTGCTTTTAATCTAATATATTCTCTTTTATCTTCTGTTGTAATGGCCACTACGATTCCTACTTTATTTTTAGCATTTTGGGGACACCTTCTATTAAATAGCCAAAAAGAAAAAGTTATTAAAATGATTATGCTTAATATAATATATTCGTATATGCTTAACCCATTTCCAAAATTATTCCAAAGATAGGGACATAAAATCAATAGTTCAAGAATTAATATGGCCAATAATCCCAAGGGTAAAGACCATTTTTCTTTAATAATTTTGAGTAATTCTCCTAAAAAATTATTTTGGACGTCATTCATGAAGTTTATATTACCTTTTTCAAAATTTTACTAACTTTCTCCTCAACTATTTGTCTTTCTTTCTCAACTTCATCTAATTCTTTAACAATTTCTTCAACTGGACGATATTCTTCTTCCTCAATCACACTGACGAATCGCGAAGGAGAAAGATTGTAATCAGCTTCGGCAACTTCTTTGAAAGTAATGGTTTTGCTAAAACTCTCTGCTTCTTTAAAATCCCGATAAACATCTGTAATTTTTTTAATGTTCTCTTTGCCTAAAGAATTTTGCGGCTTACCGGCAACAAATTCTTTGCTGGCGTTGATAAGTAAAATCTTCTCTTTTCTTTCTTCTGGCTTATTTTTATTAAAAACAATTATTAACCCCGGTGCGCCAGTGTTATAGAAAAGTTTTTCGGGAAGCAGAATAACTGATTCGACTAAATCTTTTTCTACAATTTTTTGACGGATTGCTTTCTCTCTGCCGCCGCGAGAAACCGCCCCCGTGTCAATAACCACCACCACCTTGCTTTCGTTTTTCACCGAAGCTAACATATGCTGAATCCAAACCCAATCGGCTGACTGCCTAGTCGGAAACCCAAAGGGAAATCTCTCCCGCCAATATTCTCCTTTTTTTAAAGTATCTTCGTCATAAAGATTCTTTTGGTTCCAGGGGGGATTGGCGATCACATAGTCAAATTTTTTAATATCGTCTTGAGTTTTAAACTTTGGATATAAAAGGGTATCGCCTTCAATTAAGGTAATATTTTTAATTCCATGTAAAATAGCGTTCATTTTTGCCAAAGCCAAAGTTTTTCCATTTTGTTCTTGGCCATATAAGAATAAGGTGTCGGCTTTTTCTTTTGAATATTTTTCTCTGACATACTGGTAGGCAATAATCAGCATCCCCGCGCTGCCGGCCGCCGGATCATAAACGCTTTTTTGGGGTTGGGGGTCCAGAATTTCCACCATTAATCGAATTACCTCTCGGGGAGTATAAACCTCTCCTTCTTTTGCCTTGGTCGGGGCAAAATATTTTAAAATCCACTCATAAGCATCGCCTAAAATATCAGTACTGATATTTTCAAAAGAATATTTACTAAAAAGTTCAAACAAATTGTTTAAAATAGCACTATTTTCTTGATTAGTTGTAAAAGTGTGGAAATCGAATTGTAAAAAGATATCTTTGTAATCGGGATTAAGCTCAGCAATCTTTTTAAGATTTTTAGAAAGATTTTCTGAGAGCTTTAAAGGATCCTTTCTTAAATTCTCCCAAAGCAGGTCTTCTTCTAGATAAAAGGTATGATAATAGGGTTGACTAGCCTCTCTTACAGCCTCTCTTTGCTCTAATCCTTCTTCAGCAAGCTCTTCATATTTTTCTTGAAACTGCTTTTCCCACTGATCGGAAACTGCTTTGTAAAAAAGTAAGAGTAAAATAAAGGTATAATCAACCCGAGTGCGAATGATATCAGACGCTGTTTTTAAAATACCCGTCAATTCCTCACGACTTAAAGCTCCGGAAGGCTTGAAAATATCTACTAATTGGTAAATTTTTTCTCTCTCATCGTTGGGGTTTTTGGAAATTTTTAAATAGCCGGCTCTTTTTAATTCAGAAAGAACAAGCTTAGTTTGGTTTTCAGAATCACGATATAAATTATAAAGAGTCTCGGAGGCTTCTGCAAAAGTAAAAGAACCCTCTTTAAACTTTTCTTGAAGAGTAAAGTATCTCTTTTTTATCCAATTTTCTAAGTTAGAGGAGTTTTCCATATTTTTATAAAAGGTTAATCAAATCTATTTTACTTATCCTATTTTAGCAAATAAAAATTTGCTGTCAAGATTTTAATGTTTTTTTCCCCTTTAAAAACACAGAAACCCTTTTGATAACTGCTATATAATAAGTTACCTAGATTTTCAAATCTTACCAAATTTTTGCTCGATCCCGTCTCGGCGCCGTCGCGCCTGCGGCATTCTCATCCGCATTTACTTTATTCTTAATTCCAATGGTGGACCGTAGCGGATTCGGTCACACGTCTTAACATCTTGTATTTCGCTTTCAGCTCAAACAAGATGTAAAGCTCGCGACCCCGTCTCGCTCACTTCGTTCGCTCCGACATTCTCATCCGTAATCTACTTTATTTTTAATTTCTATGGTGGACCGTAGCGGATTCGAACCGCTGACCCCTGCAATGCGAATGCAGTGCTCTACCAACTGAGCTAACGGCCCGTACTGCAAATTATTTAATTTTCAAATCTTTCGTTCGCAAAGGCTCACTTTAAGAAGCTGTTAATCTTCCATTAGTTCGTTAGCACCGGTTGTCGCTTTGCTCCAACAGGAGCTAACGGCCCAAAGACCGTACCCGCAATATTATCTCACAAAGAGAGAAAAACCAAACTTCTAAAATACAAACTAAATGCGAAAACCCTTAACTTTTTCCGACTACTTTGAGAATAGCAAAGGCTCTAGCAAAGACAAAATTTCCGAATGAACCTCTTTGGAAGACTTTGTTGCATCAACTATTTTCCACCTTTTTTCATCTTTTTTAGCCAAATCTAAATAACCCTCTCTGACTTTTTGGTGAAAATTCAAATCTTCGGCGTCAAGACGATTAAACTGATTCTGACTTCTTTTTCTTGCTAAACCTATTTCCGGAGGTAAATCAAGTAGAAAAACAAGATCGGGCTTAGTATCACCAACTGCAATCTCAGTCAGTTTTTCAAGAGTAGATAACGATTGTCCACGACCATACCCCTGATAAGCATAAGTTGAATAAAAACTTCTATCCGAAAGAACAATTTTTCCACTTTCCAAAGCAGGTTTAGTTACAGTCCTAACTTGCTGAGCGCGCGAAGCAGAGAAGAGAAATGCTTCAGTTATACCTAGAAGACCAAGATCGTTTTTATTCAACAAAATTTCCCTAATCAACTCACCAACTTTTGTCCCGCCCGGTTCAACAATTGACAAAACCTCAAATCCTTTTTCCTCTAAATATTTTTGCAACAAAGATATTTGAGTTCCTTTGCCGGAACCTTCCCCGCCTTCAAAAGCTATCAGCATTTATTTTCCCCCATAGTTAACATTTTAACGCGCACCATTGACAACTGCCAAATAAAAAACAACTTCGCAAACGCGTTCAAAGCAACACCGTAACGGACTCGGTTACCCGTTCTCGCCTGCTGGCGACCCGTTCAACCCCGCCTCGGCGCCGTCGCGCCTGCGGCATTCAAGTCCGTTGTAAATTTAATAGTAAAATTCCAATAACTATCTTTAGAAATATTTATTTGCGTATTGGTGCACCCGGAGGGACTCGGTCACACATAAAATTCTGCTGAATTTTTGTTCAACCCCGCCTCGGCGCCGTCGCGCCTGCGGCATTCGAGTCCGTTGTAAATTTAATAGTAAAACTTCAACAACTATCTTTAGAGATACTTATTCGCGTATTGGCGCACCCGGAGGGACTCGAACCCCCGATTTCAGCGTCCGCAACGCTGCGTTCTATCCTCTGAACTACGGGTGCAGGAGCAAAAACGGTAAAAGTAAACCCAAACAGATCCAACATCTCTAACTCACAACTACAATCTGGGAAAATTATAAACCATTTATTATCTCTTTATCTTTTTTTAATTTACAAGCCCTGCTTACTTCTCGGTATTTTCGTTAATCTCTTCATCAGAAGACTCTTCTGCGGGTTCAGATTCTTCATTTTCCTCATCTTCTTCTCTAAAACTAAACTTTTTAACCACAGAATCATAAGTATTATCTAAAAATGTTCTCGGCTCGGATTCCAAATAGTACAAATACTTTTCCAAAATTTCCTTAATTTTCTCTCTATCGGCTTGCTCAAAAGAAATAAATATTCTTGCCGGAAAACTCAAAACAGTATCAATTGCTATCATTTCCGAATTATTACGCCTTACAAAGAAAAACCTCCTTAAGTCATCCCAATCGTAAATATTGTCATCAATCATAACACCCTGAGTACTTATCTCGTATTTAACAGTTTCCGGAGAAAGCTTATTCATCGCTTGAATGAAAAAAATCACACTTCCGATTGCCAATATAACAAAGAATTGCTGCATCAACAAAAGTAAAATCACAACAGCTACCCCGATGATTATAAACGAGCGGGAGAATCTCTTGCTAAGAATTTTTCTGTCCTCAACTAACATCGTTTTCTCCCACGAAAGATAAACTTCTTTTTTTGTCGTTTTAGGAACAATCGGCTCTCCGTCCCCGGAAACTTTTGAAGGACCGAGTTCTTCGCTACGATTTGGAATATCCATAAATCTAGTTATACTTGGAAGTTTTATCTTCACAGAAAAATTATACAACAAAAAAAGATAATGAAAAAAAGAACAGACATATTATATTTTATCCAATCCTGATGAAAGAGTAGGGCACAGAAAGCTATTCCGCCTCGCCCACTTCATTCGCTTCGGCATTCAAATCCTATTCATACTTTTTCCGAACTCACGAAAACACACCAACGACAGTGGTTTTTACTGGCGGAGGGTACAGGATTCGAACCTGTGGACGGCAATTAACCGTCACGGCTTAGCAAGCCGCTGCATTACCACTCTGCCAACCCTCCAGAGGCTTACGACAAGAGTACGATAATAATACGCAGATATTATATCAGTTTAAACCCTTTTCAACTTTTCAAAGTCTTTTACTCAAAGAAAAACACTTAACATCAATAGCCCCATTTTCAAACAAAATCTTAGAGGCCTCTAAAAAAGTTGCTCCTGTAGTGCAAATGTCATCCACTAAAACAATTTTCTTTCCTTTAGCTTTTTCATTTGAAACAAAAGAGCCCTTAATATTTTTAAAACGATCTGCCCTGGAAAGATCATGCTGAGCATGTTTATCCTTTACTCTAGTTAAAATAGAAAAGTCCACTGCAAGGTTGAATCTTTTTGCAAAAATTTTTGATATTATATCCGCCTGATTAAAACCTCTTAGCTTTTCCTTTTGCTTACTTACAGGTATAGGAACGACTAGAAAATCATCAAAAGAGTAGCCCCACTCATAAACAATATTTACTCCTTCAAATGAAAGTCTTTTTAAAGATGAAAAAAGTCTGGAAGAATATTTTGATTTTCTTATACAATCTCTGACTTTATCTGCATAGATAAAGGGGCTTATTAATTGAGAAGGGTATCTTCTTTCTATAAAAAGTTGTGCCAATGAATTTGAATCAATATCCTTATCTCTCAATTGCAGGCGGTTTTTTATCTGCGTTTGTGGTTTATTTAATTTAACCTCATTGCTACACGCATAAGACTCATAATGAGTAAAAAAATGATACAGATGAGTACTCCCATTTTCCGAAGGCTTATCGCACAACAAACATCTTTGTTCTTGCAAAATAGCGCAAGTGGACATGCAGTCCTCGCAGAACACATCCCCGACTGCTCCACAAAACACGCATTTTGGAGGAAAAATGGTATTAATTATCTTTTCCATAGGTTATCCACATAAGTTAATTTGCTTTAATACGAACATTCACGCCCCCTATAACTTGTAGTAAATCACTGAATAGAACCTGTAGTTAATACAAGAGCGAAGCATAAATGAATAATAAACATATAGAAAAACGAGTAAAGCAAGAAAACTCTACTAAAAGTAGAGACATGGGCGAGAAAAGGAAAAGTGGCCAAAAATTAGCCCCTGATAATTTTAATATTCTTATCAGGGGCCTTAATTAATCTTTTTATCACCAGACTCCGTTTTATCCACTTTTCTCTTATCCAGCATGGTCACTATCTCCCCCGTGCTTTTACTATACAAAACCCTTATTTCGGGATGACCCGGCACGGCATCGTCGTAAAATGACCTTGTCCTGGTGAGCCTACATACAAACGTAGCTCTTCCTTCCCTTATAGCTTTAATAATCTCCTTTCTCAAATGATCCGTGTAAACAAGACCAAACCTTTCTTCGGCCCTGTTTGCACAGTGCCTTCTGTCGATATCGCGTTTTTTCCTCTTACTCCTATTTTTGACAACATAAACAGGCATGTATTCTCCTTTCTTTTCTATCTCTTTCTATATCTTTACTATCTTATTTACCACAAATTGCAAAAAAACACACCTTTTTTTCAAAGAAATTTCCTGAACATATGCCGGACAACAAACTAAATTATTGAAAACTAAGTAGGGTAGAAAAACCTTCCGAAAGCCAAACATTAAAAACTTAAAATAATTCTTCTGGCAGGGATGGCGGGAGTTGAACCCACGTGCTAACGCATTTTCACACAATCTCTACAAGTTTATTCGAATATTAACTTAAGAAAGAAGGTATCCGAAAACCAGTAATACTTTCCGCAAGCTTAATTTCTTTGAGTTTCTTACTCTCGGCGATTTGAAACAGCTAATTCCAAACAGCCTCATCTAGGTTTTATTAGACTAAGACGGAAACTTTCCTAGAAAAATTCCCGATGTCTGCCTTTAAAACTTAACTTATGTTAAGCAAAGACGGTAGCCATTGCTGGCTTAAATGCTTCTTTGGCATTTATATTTTCGCCAAACTTAAGGCTTTGACAAACCTACTTGCGATTGTGCAAAATACGCATTAGTCAAATCCAATGCATCCCCTTGTTAAAGTGCTTTAGTACTTGTAACGAGAATAACGGGATTATACAACACAAATGAGAATAATTCAAGTACTGCCCGTAAAAACTTCATTTATTCTACATTACACAATAGTTTTGTACACTAGCCACCATTATAAAGATAACGATCTTTTAATTTCCTTTTCCTCAATTTCCATATCTTTTCTAATTTGCCTTTCCTTTGCCATCTGTTTTTTCTCAAACTCTTTCCTACCTTTTACTACAGCAAACTCAAGTTTTATTCTATTATTAGAAAGTATTAAAGCCAGTGGAACAGCGGTTCTACCTTTTTCCGATAATTGCCTATTTATATCTGCAATTTCATTTTTCCTCAACAAAAGTTTTCTATCTCTTTTCTCATCCTGCAACGAAGTATCTTTTGACTGTTTAGAATATTTACCGATTTTTAAATTAAGAACATAAACCTCACCTTTAACTACCTTTATGTAAGAACTTTCAAAGTCAACTTTTCCTTCCTTTATAGCCTTTACTTCATAGCCGCTTAAAACAATACCCGCAGTATATCTGCTTATCACAGAATGGTTAAACAAGGCTTTTCTATTTTTAGCCAATAATTTTCCTTTTGTCATATCAATAAAAACATTTTATCATTAATCAACTGCACGACTTAAAAGTATCAATAAATACTACAGCCACTATCAATTTTTTTGCTATAATTGATGAGAAGATATGAAAAAAATTTCTAAACTTTTTATTGTTATTTTTTTAATTTTTCTTACCGGTCAAACAGCTAAAGTTTCAGCCGAAAGAGTTGAAAAAACAGATCCGATAGAGAGGTTATCAACTAAACTGCTTGACGAAAATTGTCCTGAACCTGGAGACCCTAATCTATTTTCAGTATGCGGCAGTGTAAGACAGGCTCTTCCTCAACAGGAGGTTTTATTAGACGGGACAACAATACCCAATGTGGCTCAACTACCTGTAAAAGGAGTATCTGTTTACCTCTACGAATGCGATAATACGTCAAGAACATGCAAAAGAGACGGGCTTTTAGTGCACCCTTTTTCATCAACGTCAACAAATGAGGACGGGATGTTCCACTTGGTAGGAAGGAAACTTGAAAATAATTGGCTTTACAAATATAAAAATCAGTATGAGTACAATGACACTCCCGTTGATGAAACAGATGAAGAAGTAAATATCACTAACCAATCAAAGAAAAGGTACTTAGTATTCAAGTGCGGAGATTACTTTCAGGGAATTCATATAATACCCTCCTATACTAATCTGACTAATATCATCCACGAAGTAAATTGTCCTAAGGAATATATTATGGGAGAGGGAGAAAATTTCACTTACGTGCCCCCTCTTGTTCAATTTGATTTCATCGGGGGAGTGAAGTTGGCAAATCAAATGGGAATAGAGCAAGACGGTTATTATCCCGAGCAAACAGCAGAACACATAGATAATGGAAGCGGAATTTACGAGGGAGTTAAAACAGCAGTTCAAGCTTATTATGAAAAATACGCGAGTGAAAAAAGTCAAAGTGTTCCAATAATTTTGGAGGGGGGAGACCCGAGATTTACTAAGCCGGAGGAAGGTACTCCAAAGTTTAATGCTTTGAAAAAGACACTTAATTTATTTTTTTGGAGCGAGCTTTCATCTGTTGTACCTACAGAGGGAGCATATTGGTCAAAAGACTGCCGTATAAAGTATGCCGGAACCGGCTGGGAAGGTCTCTGTGTTAAAGATGGTGAAAATTATGAAGCTTATGAAAAAAGACTGTATACAGACAAGGGTCTTGTAACTGCTCATTTACTGCCAAACATACCACCAAGTTATTCTATTTTATACTACAGACCTCTTGAAATAAGAAACGAAATTTCAGCATATTACCAGGACTACGATGATATAGCCAAATACATGGGCATGATGTTTTCAAATTGTGTGGGGGAAGTATACAAAAGAAAATGGGGGCAAACACCCGATCCGGATAAAAAACCAACTTATCCTGATTGTGAAGATCTAAGAAAGTGCAATGAGGCTTTAAATCCGAATGGAATTATAAACAGCTTAACAACTAACGGCCCTGCTCAAGCATTAATGGATCCTTATGCATTAAAAACGTTAGAGTATGAGATGATACCTGAAATTCCGGTGTGTATGATAGAGGGGGAGGAGAAACCGGTTTTATTAAGCCAAATTCAAAGGCCCGACCAATATATATGTGAAGAATATGATGAAACCACGGAAAAAGGCATGCGTTTATGCGATAACGGAGCTTATTGGAACAACTACTACCTAACCAACTTAGGAAATAATAATAATACATTAAAATGGGGTTTGGCAGGAGAAAACAACGATGACTCTTATCCATGGGACTTAGAGGGAGACGGGTCAGAATTAAATGATCTTGCGTTTCAAATAGAAAAAGAAGGAGAGGGTGTTCCACAAGCTGAAGGAGTAGCAGCCACCGCGGGTAGCGGAGATAGAGCCGGGAATAATTCAATTAAAGCAGCGTTGGAAATAACATCGGCCGAAACTGAAACCGGCACTGCATCTACGGAAGCACTAACAGATTTTATTGCGCAACCATTTGAAGATGAAAAAACAAAGAAAGAGATTTCAGATGGCATCCCTTATTACGTGTCTTCCCGTCCCGTAGCGTGGGGACAATTTTCCAAAACCAATGAATATGAAGAAAGCATAATTACATCTAAAAGTGCAGACGAGGGTATATTGGATAATTACTTTTTTAACAATGAAATGGAATGCGAAGAGTGCGGAAATCAACACTATCCCGGATCTGATTTGAGCGGACATGTAGAAATAGAAGGAGGAAGAGAAGGAGGTTCCAGAACACCGACAGAGGGGATATATCTTACAAAACCGGCCTTAAACAGAATAAAAAACCTTCACCAACCAGAGTTTTCAGAATTGTTTACTTTTTGGAGGTACGATGTTTTGGACAGTGCCATATCCGTATCAACGGGACACAGTTATATAGACTGGGAGATGACAAAAGTAAAAGGAGCACCTGATAATATACTTGACATAATAGGAAGTTTAAAAGATTTTATGAATAAAAAAGATAATGAGAAAAGGATAAAAACTTTTGCGGATAGGAGCCCCGAAACACTTGCGGAAAGCGAAAGGGAAATAAACAACGAAGTTATTGCATTTGGATTTGAAGTTAACGAAAGCAATTTTACGACTCTGTTTCCATGTCCAGGATATCCTTGGACTGAATATCCGGCGGGAGCGTGGGGGGCAAATCAAAAATGCTATCCCTGGCACAGTGTTGATCAATGCGTAACTAGTAAATGCGATGGGGGTGGTTCCCGTACATGTCGTGTCGATATTTGCACAAAGGCACTATACAGAGAGGAGTATGATTGCAACGGAATAGAAGACAAACCCTATAACCATGAATTTGTAGAAAAAGAAGGATCAAGAACGAGATGTTCCGAAGACAAATTTAAAACATGTTTCGAAGGAACAGCTACCGGTCATAAAGCTCAAAAAATCGGTACTTGCGCAGGCAAGACAAAAGGGCATTACATAGAACCTATTCAAGTAGAAGACTACTGTAGAATTTCAGAAGCGGGCCCTAATATGTGCGACGGAAACATACTTAGAGATGCAAAGGTAAATGTTGACTCTCAAGCCATAAACGAAACAGAAAACTTAAACTCACTGGATGCGTACAATGCCGATGAGATACCGGACTCAGCGCTAAACCTATACAAGGCATTCAGAGACCCTTATTCTACGGATATGTCACCGATGCCGGCCGCTTGGGTAAGCGTATCTTCATCGCTAAGTGAAACCGAACCTGATGTATCTCTAAGAAAAGATTGGCCGGGAATAGGTTCAGGAGTAAATTTTTTGGTGAGGGCGCAATTTGGACAACCTCAGGTATTTGCAACCCATGATTTAGAACCAATGTACGTTCATTGCAAAAATGATGTTCTTGGATCGGAAGGGGAGTGGGATGACGAAAAAATATGCAACTTTGAAACTCTTCCTAATCCCGAAATTTTGGAAATCAAAACTTTACAAAAATACTACGATGACATGGAAACCCATCCCTGCGATTTAGGAACATCTCCAAAATGTGAAGAGCTTGTTTTGGGAACATCGGAATCAGGAGAGCCGTTAAAATTCTCTAAAACATTTAGGTTAATTTTGAATATAGCCGGAAATAAATTCGGCGTAGAACCGGCGGCAATACTTGTTTACATGCACCGCACGGGAGCAGACCAAAAATATTCTTACTACTGGAGTGAAGAAGGGGAGGACGATTTGAAAAAAGTAATATTACCCTGGTACGGGGCGTTTGACTTCTGCGATGATCTTGAAACAGTGGCGCAACCTCCTTACGAATGGAAACTTGTATGGTTTTCGGAAAAACTATTGTCAAACGCCCCTGGTCGTTCCTCTCCGACTAATGCCCTAAAAGAATTAGCGCCCGGAAGAGAAAAAACAGCAAGCAGATGCAACTTTTTAGACTCAACTTACACATTAGCATCTTCTATAGCTGAAAATTTTATAAAATATAAGATTGTTGGCGGGAAAAAAGAATTCGGAGATCCAATCAGTTGCAACGAACAAAATTGGAACGATGAAGAAATTGGAAATATAATGAGGGAGGCGTTGGGAATACAATACAACCAAGTACCGCCGGAGCTTTATGAAAAGATGAAAAAAGCGGAAAGTTACGATGAAGCAAATCCGGCTAACGAGTTTTCCGCTCAAGAATATACAGACATCTGGAACGCCTGCAAAGATTAAACATCAACTAAATCCGGGTATTTTCTTTACAGTTAACTTAAATTACACCTGCACTTTACTTTTTCTTTCCGCCACCGAACAAAGCGTCCACCTTACCCTCCATGCTCATTCCCATTCCAAAGCCAAATATCACAATCAGTATCGGCACGATTAAAGAAATAATATTTCCCCAGCCTCCTGTTTCTCCTGTTCCACGTGAATAAGCAACAGACACTTCTAAACCAACTACTAAAGTTAAAGGTATTACGACACCCATACCAAATATGGTGAGAGCATATTTTGCCATCCTGGTAAACCAACCGGTTATACTTTTATCATTTCCGGGAACAGCGCCCAAAGCAAATTCCAAAGGAGCTGTAACTATAGAGAATGCCATTTTTATGTATACAATAAGAACTTTGAAATACAATATAATTTTGGCCAGGTGCAGAAGAGCGCTCATTATAAGAGCAACAACAATATAACCAAAACCTCCTTTAGCTTGAGAAAGCGTATCGGCAATCAAGGCTATACTGAGCGTCCCGCTTGCAAATTCATTTGCATTAACCATTCCCCCGGTCATTAGATTAAATACAATAGGAAACGCTCCTCTGTAAAGAGCAAAGCCGATAGATGTTATTACCGCCCCTATTGGATAACTAAAAATAATAAGAACAACGGCAATTACTATTTTTGGAAGAGCATATTGAACGCTCACTACCAATTGAGAGCTAACTTTTTTCCTCATCACTATCATAAGACCTGCGTACAAAAGAACCACTGAAATAAGTCCTAAAGCCACCCTGAGTGAAAGTCTCCAAATACTATACACAGCCGCTACTACGGGAAGATTTTCATAAGCCTCGCTGCCGCCTTGAGCCAAGGCGCGTCCGACAACAGGAATATTTCCGACCGACTGGTCCCAATAATATGCTAAGTTAACCGGGAGTGGCTCTTTTCGGGAAAATCCTTCAAGTTTTGTACCCATTCCAATCAAACTTCCTTCAATAGCTCTTTTATAGACAGCCAAATTAGATCCCTTGCTCCCTTGTTCTTCTCCTCTTCCTTCAGTACCTATATACGATACCAAGGGCTTGCATACACTCTCTATATATTCTTCTTCCTCGGCAGTGGGTGCACAAAGAGCAGTTTCTTTTGGAGGATCTCCCCAATCAGGGTTTGCCAACGCCGCCTGTTCTTTTACGTATTTCTGGCACATGATCAATTTATTTGGAGAAACACCGTTAACTGCAGCAAAACCATTCGTTATAGTTGCGTTTAACATATTACCAACAGTTCTTTGAATATCTAACGAAAAGTTTGCCTTAGTCGCCCCATACGCGCTGGCCTCAGGATTACAACCTGAAATCGGATCGGGCTCGGGAACATCTTCTTCTGCTACTGCGGTACGGGGAATAATAGCCAAAAAAAGCACAAAACAAGAAACAAGATAAAATAGCTTAAGAGTTTTTTTCATTTTTTAAAAATATCAAATACTAATTAACTATTATAGAATAGTTTTAAATATTATAGAATAGTTAAGTATGGCAAACAACCCTTTATATCCGGGCTACTCGCCCAGAAAAAAAGATAATATGTCTAAAAACCCGCTTTATCCCGGATATTATACTGGGAAAAAGATGCCCAAAAGACAAACTCCATCAAAATATACTAAGCCGATTGAGTATAGCTTTGATGAGGTAGCAAAACAAATTGACGAAGTAGCCAAAGATGTTGTAAATATCCCTCTTGGACCAAAATGGGTTGCGGATAGAGTAGCAGATGATTGGAAACAACAATATAAAGTAAGTGTAACCCCGACCTCAGAAATTGATGTTACAGAATTAGATGATTTTGCGACAGACGATTTGGCAGGAGCAACTACGGAATTGAGCTTAAATGCAAAAGATTGGGGATTGCTAGAAACAGGGGGGTGGTTAACAGGGGAAAAAGAAGGAGTTAAAAAAGCAAAAGAACAAGCAGTAAAAACTCTTAAAAAATGGCTTAAAGAAGCAACCGGTATAGATGCCAACAATATATTAGAAAGCAATTTTTCCGATATTCAAAACGCCACTATTGAGAAGCTTTGGACCGAGGCATTTGGTTATGGAGAAGAAAAGGCTAAGTTCTCGGAAAAATTGGCGGCAAAAGCAATAGCCGACAGAACTACTGCCGGATTTAAAAATGTAAGAGAAGGTCTTCAAAAAGGAGAAAACCCTTTAAGCGTAAAGGGTGTAGAAGCAACAGAAATAAAAGAAGACGGGAGGGTTGTGCATCATAAGGATCTTTACGCCAATACCGTAAAATCTGCAGCTGAATTTGAGAAAAACAGAGATAACAGAAAATCAAGAGATTCAACTCATAGAGAATTTCTCTCAAACGCGCTAAAGGCGACCAATATTGAAATTCTGGACCACTATAGAAAAGGTGAAAGCGAAGCACTAAATAAACACAGCGCTGCAATAGAGTTTTTTGATACCAGAGTAAAAACCCTGGAAACCATTGAAGGCGTCCAGAAAAAAATGAGTGACACTTCAAAAGAATTGGCAAAAGGTTTAATAAAAAAAGACCCTAATATTAGAACGACCGCGCTTAGTGACAAATTATTAGAAGAATTAAATAAATCCGAAGAAAAAATTAAAAATTATAACCAAAAAGCAAGAGACCTTATAAACAAAGGGGTTCCTCAAAAAGAAGTAGAAAAATTCCTTGCCGAGACCAATAAATATCAAAAACACATAGAGTATTTAAAAGAAAATATAACAAAAGCTCAAAAAGGTGAAGTGGGTTTAAGACAAGCTATAAAAACCCTAAGCGGACCTACACCTGATAAAAATTTTAACAACAGAACAACAGTACGGGATAGTTTAGGCGGAAATCTAAGAAGAAGTTTAGAAAAAAGCACCTACAGTAAAGAAGATTTTGAAATTGGAAGTGTGTTAAATGATAAAGACTTGGAGTCAGAGGGAATAGATCTAAAAGCAAAACGGCTGGTACCGGCTACATACAGACTAAGACAAGACAGAATCCACTATGCTACTAAGGAGATTCTAGACACATTTGATAAGGGGGGAATCGGAGCGGTAGCGGAAGCATATGCATGGAGAGCGGTGAAAAATAGAATGCCCGCAGTATTGGAACATGTTACTTCCGGAGGAATAGTCGGGGAAAGATTAAAAAAGAGCAATTATTTTGGACTAAAGATTGATGAGAGAGGAACAGCATGGTTGGACCAAAATCCGCCTATTAAAAAAGTTGAGCGCTTTGAAAGAAAATACGGGTACAACGTAGATGTAAAACTTGATTCAAGAATAGTAGGTTTAGTCGGAGCAAAAAAAATAAACGTCAGCGGAAAAGAAGCCGATGAATATTTCAAAGTCCTAAAAAACGATAAGTTTAAACAATTCAAGTTTGAAAACAAAGACGATAGAATTTTATTTTCCCAACTTCTTAACAACGATAGAAGCGATGAAACGATAGGAAAATTAGCACAGAAAGTATTTGGAAAGAGTTTGGAAGATCTGCAGGAAAAAGATAAAGAAGAGATCAAAAAATTCCTGGAACAGCTGGAGAAATCCGGAAAATGGATTGAAGGAAAAGGTATTAAACTGATACCAAAGCAAATAGTAAAAGATGGCGAAGAGTTAAAACCGGTCATTGTTGATGAAAATAATCTTGCTTTTCTCCTATTCAAGAATGTTTTCGATAAAAACAACTCGTTAAACGACGGATACAAATTAACAGATAGAAAATACATAGGAAGGTTAGAAAAATTAAATAACAAACTACAGAGTCTGCAGAAATGGTGGAATAAAAGATTTATAGCCAAGTTTTTAAGAACTGCACAAAACTGGTCAAAGATGGTTGCAGAAAAGGTGGTAGCGTTAGCGTCCAAACTTATAGCCAAAGTGGTTGGAGGTTTTGTTGCATCCACAGGAGTTTTGGCGGCAATAGCTCCTGTTATAAAGGCAGCCGCAGAAAAAGTAATTCAAAAAACTCTTGACTACGGGGCCGCTCTTGTAAAAGCAATTTTCAAAATGGACTTCAAAGACTTTGACAAAATGTTGCAAGCGGATTTCAAAAAAATAGCTCAATCGTGTTTAGTGCTGTTGTCGTGTCATATAATTCTTTTTCTTCCTGTATTTCTACTTGTAGGATTAATAGTTTCAGCCTTATCTCCAATTGACATCAGCAGGGTAAATGATGAGGGTTATGGTTACATAGCGTCCGGTGGCGGAGAGCCTGACGAAAGGGTGTTTGGGTGTAATTTGTGTATGGGAGCAGGGGAATGCGCAAACTACATGGGCCCTGGTGGGGGCAGAAGTTATGACCCGGGAATAGGAGGTTTTTATTATAATCAATGTGATCCTAGATGGGCTGAGTACCCGATCAATCATACTAGCACAACCATGTGCAAAGCAGGCTGCTATGTAACATCTATAGCCATGGTGTACAACTATTTCGGTTTCGGTCCGCCGTATACTCCGATAGACATATCGGACAGAAATGATGGGGTAAGTAACAGATTTACGAGTGACCTGAGTGATCTTATAAAGAATCCGGAGGTATTGGGAACTCAAATGGAAAGCCTTGACGGCAACTCTGATGATGAATTGAGAAACTTCTTCTCAAATCATCCGGGAGGAGTAATAATCTTAGAATTAACAAACGTGCCTTCCGGGGATCATAGGATTAAACAACATTTTGTTGTACTATCGGGATGGGAAGATGATAAAGGGGATTTTATCTTATACGACCCGTATCGGGGGCCGGATTTGTGCTTAAACGCAGAGTATCCTCGTGAGGATGGCATAGGTAGAGGATATGCCAACGGATACTACATAGAGGGTGGCGGAGGAGAATGTGAGATAGAGTCCGATTGTGATGACACTCATGCATACGACTGCGGGTGGGGAGACTCTCCCAGCAACGAACTATGCAACACCGATGCAAACGTTGATAATCCCATTGTAAAAACAGCGCTGGAAATAGTATGCGACTTAAAACCCGGTTTTGGATGTCTTTTTAATAAACCTGATTTTTGCAAGATGTCCAAAGAATATTCATATAACGGGATACACAGAATATGGGATCAACAATTATATGACGAGCTGGATGGCGCTTGGGATGAAGATTTACATGACTATGAGAATGTATTATTTTGGTGCACTTGGCTAGTCAAAAAATCATATGTAAAGGAATACGGAGGTGAGATGAATAACTTAAGTTTAGCGGCTCGTAGAATGTGTGATCAAATTGAAGGGGAAGAGTTGGGGCTGACAAAAATTGATAATAACATCAATAATGTAGCCGTGGGCGATATTATATGCTTTGAAAAAGAACATGTGGGAATTGTTTTTTCGGTAAACGGAAAAGATTATATTCAAACTGTAGAAAGCAACAGTAGCGGAGAACGTCCAAACGCAACAATCTTTACCTACTCAGCAGATATTAAAACGGGCAAGGTTGCGCAAATTAGATTTTTTGGCAGAAAAAAATAGAGGTAAAATACATCTGATGAAAATAAAGAAAAGTTTTTCTAAAAAAATAAAATACATCGTTCTCTCTCTTCTGGTTGTTGTCTTCATAAGTGTTTTGAT
>Ga0208695_1000837_pt1 | contig 29714 bp, 26 predicted proteins | sample AD_UKC111_MetaG_FD_184449 | JGI IMG/M metagenome (GOLD analysis project Ga0208695, IMG submission 184449) | Active sludge microbial communities of municipal wastewater-treating anaerobic digesters from Hong Kong - AD_UKC111_MetaG (SPAdes)... | ecosystem: Engineered > Bioreactor > Anaerobic >...
GTTGCTGATTTTCATCCATTACTTTTCCTTGAATGTTGGTTGCAGGCAAATAATTGGTAATTAAAATTATGCAGCTTAAGACAAAAGCGGGTTTCTTGGAAAACATGAAGATTTCTCTATTTTGTTAAATAATATTTTACAAAAGTAAAATAAATTATTGAATCTGTTTTTAACTATTATCCAATATTTGCTTAATACCAAACCCTCCAAAATTTAGGTAATATAATTTCAAAAAAGAAAAAATAACGGAAATCGTTTGATTGGTCAGGAAATTTTCAATGCGGCGATGGTCTTCGATGCGTTGCAGCAAATCGCCCGTGAGTTTGGTATCGAAAAATTTCATCAGCAGTTTCATCAGTTTGATGAAAAAATCGGAAATGAGTGAAACGTTGATGCGAGTGCTGATGTGCAGCAAAATTTTGCGCCGGATGAAATCGATCGCCGTACGACTGAACAACAGCATCATCTCGGCTATGAGTATCAGCCAGATAAAATGAATATCTTTGCCGCTGATGCCGGTGTCCACAATGGCCTGCGTTAGGAACGGGAAAATGAGCTGCAGGATACTGCCGATGAACAAGCCCAATATCAACTGCCCGAAAAAACGCTTGTACTTCAACAGATAACTGCCAAGAAATTTCATCCGGTTTTTAGAACGTAGTTGATCACCTTCCTGTTCATAGAACAATTGGGTGGGTTCCAATAGCAATGCTACCCCTTTTTCTTCGCCAGCGGTTTGGGTGCTGATCCAATGGTTGCAAAACTCTTCCTGTGTATAGGTGATGAATCCTTTTCCGGGATCGGCAACATACACTTCATAACCTTTCCTTTTTTTCTTGATATTGTAAACCACTACGAAGTGATCCTGATTCCAATGCACGATGCACGGCAGCAATGCTTTTTCTGCCAATTTATCAAACGTGAGCTTTCCGCCGACCGTATGAAAGCCGATTTTCTCCGCCGCTTTGCTAATTCCCAGCATCGATACGCCTTCCCGCCCAATAAAACAGTTGTCGCGCAAATGTTCCAATGCGTATTGTTTCCCGTAATGCTCTGCAATCATACAGAGACATGCCGGACCACAGTCCATCGCGTCAGGTTGTTTGGTGAAAGGGAAGGACATTATTAAATTTTTATTTTAATCGGTTTATTTCGTCAGTGGCATTCTGTCCTTTATATTTGTTTTGGAAAGCATTGAAATTATAATATAAAGCAATATAAGCATATCGTGAATCAAAATCTCCTATTTCTTTTATTCGTATATTGCTATAGTTTGTTTTATAATTTTGATTGTATGAATGAAAAATATCAATTATGGCAGCATAAATATTTAATTTTTTGTTTAAAAAACTTTTTGATATTTTAAAATCAATCCTACCACAAGGTTCTAAAAATTGTATTCCTGAATTACCCGACGAATTTCCTTTAATATTTAATCTCAATGTCCAATTATTTTTCAATTGAAAAGCATTATTCCACTCCATCAAAAAAAGTGGTTTTTCATAATTTATATTATTTATTTGCAGCCATTGCCTATTAATGTTAATTTCAAGAATTGGTTTCCAAAATCCAAATGTTGGAGTATAGGAAATTAAAGCATTGAAATTTCTTATTTTAGATAGATTAGCAATGCTGTAAATAACAATGTTTTTGTCTTCATAAATATCGGGCACAGGTTCTATTTTGTTTTCATTGATAACGTATAGTATCATTCCTTGAATATCTTTCCATGAAAACATTGCTGTGAAATTATTATCAATTTGTGGTTTTAAATAAGGATTTCCTGTTTCGTAAACATATGGTGACAGATAGGTAATGCTACTTCTTAACTGATAATAAGAAGGATATTGAATAGTGCGTGAATAAGCTAATTGATATTGACAATTATGAGTTTCATAGCTTAAAGAAAAATCAGGAAAGAATTTATTGTAGAGTTGGGATTGATCTTTATTAAAAATGCCTTTTTGATAATAATCCATGTCGATATTTTCATATCTTATACCTGCTCCAATTCCAGTTTTTCCATATTTTCCACGATAAGTACCAAAAAATGATTTTCGATTTTGTATTGAGTGATCATTACTGTTGTCTATCCCTAAATTATTTCGATTAATATTATTTTTTTGAAAAATATTCGTATACGTATATTCAGAACCGAATGAAATGCTGGAATGCGAGAAATCATAATTACACACTATTTTTCCTGCTCCTAAAGTGTATTCTTTCTCATAATTATTTTTTATAGTATCATCAGGTGTTTTTGTGTCGTAACTGTTTTGCATGTCCTGTTTATGACCTGTTACGACATTTGCATAAATGTTTAAAGAAAAATTATCTGTAAATTTTCCATTATAATAGGCGTTTAAATTCTGTTCGTTTGTTTTCACATTATTATTTGAAATAATTTCTGAAGCGGTAAAGTTATCTATACTGTCCATTGTAATATGATTATCAATATCAGTTTTGATTGAAAAAATCTCTGCAGTATATTGAAATCCTACACTATGTCTTGGGTTGGGGTTATAGTTTATCCCAAATCTTGGCCAAATACCCAACATATTGTTATAGTATTTAAAGTCAAAAGTTTCCGAATAATTTTTGTTTGTTAAGTTTACTTCCTGAAAAGTATTTTGATAGTCCTCATTTTTTGCGTTATTAAAACTTATTCCACAAAAAAAATCCCATGCTCTTATATGATAATTTAGTAATGCTGAGCCATTCTTACTATAACAACGAGATTTCGAACCTTCTAAATTTATATGCCCACTTAGTCCTTCTCCTTCAATACGTTCTGTGGTAATTTTTATTACTGCACCAACAGTAGCATCATATTCAGCTCCCGGTGTGGTAATAATTTCTATGTTTTTTATATTTTTTGGCAATAGTTGTTTCAGCTCACTTTCATTTATCAATGGACGATTATTTACATATATTAATGGTTTCCCTTTCCCAAAAACCATATAATTACCATTATCAACTGAAATAAAGGGTAACTCTGATAAAATTTCCGAAGCATTAGATAAGGTTTCCAATATTGTTCCTTTAACCTCTGCTACCAAACCATTATGAGATAAAGTGTATATTTTACGATTGGCAAAAACATTTACTTCTTCTAATAAATTTGTATCGGGTTGCAATAAAATTTTTTCAGGAAAAGGAATTGAAAACCAACGTGTTTTATACCCGATGCTTGATACCTTTAATAGGTTGGCAGTAGCCGGAACTTCTTCAAAAATAAAATTTCCCAAACTGTCAGTTGTCGTTCCTGTCAAGAGCGAACTGTCAGGCAGTGAATACAAGACAACATTGGCAAATTCGATGGGTTGCTGATTTTCATCCATTACTTTTCCTTGAATGTTGGTTGCAGGCAAATAATTGGTAATTAAAATTATGCAGCTTAAGACAAAAGCGGGTTTCTTGGAAAACATGAAGATTTATATTATTGTTTTAAACATTATTTTTGCAAAAATAGGGTAATTTTTTGAAAATATTGCAAAAGCAATAAAAGTCAAATCTTTTTAATAATTGACAATACTTTGGTAAATATCTATAATTCGATAATTAGTTCTTGAATTGTATAATACAGTTTAACACAAAATGTTATTAAGTGTATAATTATGAATCTGGGATCAATACCGCAAAAATGATAGAAAAATCACCGGAAAAAGTATACCGAAATTTGTTTCATTCCCAGTTGGGAGATTATATCGATTTTGAATCTCGAATTGTTGTTTGCAAAAACGGCAGCCATCCCATACATACATAAAAAGGCGTTGAATAAAAAACAAATCTGGCTGCCGCGGTTTGGGATTTAAAGAAAAAAGAAAAATTTCATAGTTGTATATTTGATTACTCGTTCAACTAGAATTTTATAATCTTGCCGCTTGCTAATAGACTTTTTAAGGATTGACTAATTAGTTAAATTATAGCAATAGAAACTCATGAATTTTAAAATTTCGCGTCTATTCATTATCAAAGAACAAGTAATTCCATACTTATTCTGTCATATCCCGACCAATCATAATCAATCGAACTGGCGTAAATCGGAGGAAATAGAGAACAATCCCAATTAAAAGAATAATGCCTAAGATTAGCATCCATCCGGCAATGGTCTTAATACTCACTGCTGTTGCTTGAATCTGTACCGTTTGATAAAGAGAATTTGTTGCTAATCTGTGAGCATCTTCTATGCTCCAACCTTGAGCAAGAGCATTATTTAATGAACTCGAAAAACTTGTAGCTGCCAAATTATTTTGCATGTCAACATTCTGAATAAGACAAGTGATGTTTCTCTGTTGAAGTCGATACAACCAGTTTGTTAAAATTGAAGAAGAAACAGCAGGAGCCAATACAGACCGGGAAGAAATAAGGAAGAAGCTGTTGTATGGCATTTGTTGAGGAATTAAACCATATATGCCATAAATAGCAAAAGCAACAAACAATACCAGCATGGCAATACCTCTTAAAAACATCAATGAATATAAATCTTGATACAATCCATTTGGCATTAATCTGAAATAAAGTATTCCTATTGCTAATGTGAAACATAAAAATCCAAGAAAAATAAGCCACGCCATTCTAATTTCCTTAACGAACCAAATATAACAAATGATGCCACCTACAATAAAGCCGGGAATGGAATAAAGGTACAAATTATTTATATGAGCACTGTCAAGTCGTAGAACATTTGCAGTATAAGAAGAAACCAATGTATTGAATGATGCGTAAAACATTAAAACAAATGATAAAACATAAACCGTTACAGAATTTCGATTTTTTAAAATACTTAAGTCTAATAGCGGTTTCTTTCCTAACTGCCTACTGAGAAAAAGCCAGCCTGTAACTGGAATGAGAATTGTTCCAATAAGAATATTGCTGGAATTGAACCAATCTTTTACCTTTCCATAAGTTGCAACATAAACAATGCATATCCAACAAACTGAGATAAGAAAAAAACCGACCCAATCAATTGAGGTATATGGAATTTTAAATACCCCTTTTAAGTCAAAAGAGACCATGCAAATTATGACAGCAAAAACAGCCAGCAATAACATAATAATCATCAGATAGTACATATATTGCCAATTAAAATTATAGGCAATTACTGCAGTAAGCACTAACGATAACTGGCTGGCAGTTAATGTAATTGGATAGAATTTAGCATAAAATTCGTTTCGAGTATTGCTTGGACTAAAATAAGGCATTAATATAAAAATAGTTTCACGCATGGTAAATGCCTTAAAATAACCAATAAAAAAACTGCAAAGAATAATTACTTCAATATAATTTGTATGAGCACAAATCAAACTAAAAAAAATCTGAAAAAGAAGATCGAGAATAATGGTAGTTTTTGTATTCAGGACAATTTTTATCTTTGGGACGACAAGATAAGCTACTGCCATCCCCACGGAACAGGAATAGTAAGCCATGTTGATGTCTTCGGAGATAACCCCAAGGAAACTCGATATATCAACATTACTTCCTATATAGGCTCCATTAATCATCATCACAGGCAAAAGAATGATTAAAGCCACCGTAATCTTTAACCAATCAGGGACCCATGAACGAAAAGGACTAAAATCTCTTCTTTGAGGAAATGTAATGATCATTCTTTATTCCTTAATTGCTTCGGCAGTTACCATCATGCCGGCTCTCAATTTCTCAAAATCTTCTTTTGAGATGTCTTCAAAATTAATCCGTACAGGAATACGTTGTTGAATTTTTACAAAATTTCCTGCTGAATTATCGGTTGGTAACATGGAATATTTTGAACCAGTGGCTTCAGAAATGGCTACCACTCTTCCCTTAAATGTTCTCTCTTTAATTGCATCAACCCGAATCTTTACTTCTTGCCCCAAATGAATGTTCTCAATCTGTTTCTCCAAATAATTCGCTATAATCCATTTGCTGTTCTCATTGATCAGATTGGTAATAGTTTGTCCTGTCTGTATCAATTGCCCGGACTCTAATGTTCTTCTACCTACATATCCGCTATAAGGTGCTGTAATAACTGTATAGGAAAGATTCAATTTGGCTAATGCCAAATCAGCCTCACGTCTCAAAATAGTTGCCTCAATATTCCCTTTCTTTTTTGAGGTTTCAGTTAATGTCGATTTCATTGATTCACGCTGTTTCAGTAAGGCATTATAATGAGCATATTGAGCCTCATAATCACTCTTTACTTGTTCATATTGCTGACGCGATACTGCTTCAGAATCCAGTAAGTTTTTGTATCGTTTAAGATCTTCACCTAATTTCCACAATTTTGCTTTTGCTTCTTCAATATTTGCTTCGGATACAGCTACGTTTGAAGAAGTTGTTGAAATGGTAGAAGATAAAACCGAAGCGGAATTTTGTGCATCCATATGAGCAGCCTGTGCATCCATTAATTTTATTTTAAACTCACGGTCATCAATTACTACCAGGGTGTCGCCTGCATTAACCCATTGATGCTCTGTAAAATATATTTTCTTAATATAACCTGTAACACGTGAATTAATGGGAACAATATATTGTTCTATTGTTGCGTCATTGGTAATTTCATATTTTTGATAAAGAATAAATAAATTAATTCCCCATACCATTGCTACCAATATCAACAAAAGGCTAATAATATTGAAAATAAAATTTCGTTTTTTCTTTTTAGGCTCTTTGTTGAGTTCCTCATTTTGTTGAGTATTTACATTTGTATCAGGTTGAATATCGTTTGTCTCCATATTTTATAAATTTCCACTAATTTCAAGTAATTGATAATAAGTATATATAGCATTTGTTTTTGCTTCTGTTAATTGTAATTCTGATTCTAATTGAACTGCAGTAGCATCGAGCAAATCGGTTAAAATAGATAAACTATTGAAATATTTATTTTTAACGATACGATAGTTTTCATTTGATTGTTCCAGTGATTTTTGGAGAATGTTTACCCTATCAAGAGCTTCTTTATGTTTAATATAAGCAGCTTTTACCTGAGTACGAATGGTTTGTTTTTCCTGCTCAAATGCCAGTTTTGACAAATTTATCTGACGCCTTGCTTGACTGAGATTGCTTTTCTTACTGAAATATGATGAAAGATTAAATGATAAGTTTAATGAAATTCCCCATGAATTGATATAGTCATCTTCAGCTGGAATGACATATGGAATAGGACGAGCTAAAGTGTTGCTTGCCTGCAAAGACAGTTTCGGTAAATAATTAGCTTTCGTTAAATTAAGATTATTCTGAGCCAATTCTATATTTGTTCTTGCCATTCCCAATACAGAATATTGTGAATAGGATCGACTTACATAAACATTTTCAGAATCAAGTATCATATTCATTTCGAAAAGATTCATTTCTGGTTGTAATATTATATCTTCATTCATTCCTAAAATAATATCCAACTGTTGTGATGCCAGAATAATATCATTTTTCCCTTCTTCGTACAACAATTCATAATTGGATACCAGCAATTGACTGCGTAAGACATCATTATTGGTAACCATCCCTTCCTCTTTCATTTTTTCTATGTTGTGTAAGCGGCTTTGTGCTTCTTGAATATGATGTTGATAAACTTCACTTTTTTTGTAAAGATTGAATAGATCTATATATCTACCTATTAACCACAATTTTAAGGAAGATTTATCATTTTCAAGTGAAAGTTCTGCCAACTTATTTTCAAGATCTGCTCTTCTGATATTCTTTTTGATTTGACCGCCTTCATAAAGTGGTTGAGAGGCAAGAAATTGATAATTCTGCCTCCAAACAGGCGATTTTGGATGGCCCAAAAAAGAAAAATCTTTATCCCAAATAGTCGAAGTACCTGCATATCCAACTGTACCATTCAATTCAACACCAGGCAATAAATTTTTCTCTGCAAGACTTTTTTTGTCCTTTGAAATCTGAACTTTCTCCATGGAAGATTGAATGGCCAGACTATTTTGGAAACCACGATCAAACAATTCAGAAACAGAAAGTTTATAAGTTGTTTGGGCAAGCAAAAACAATGGAACAGATATAAAAAAATAAAGAATTAAAGCAAATTGTTTCATCTTTCTTATTTTTCTATTAATTTTTGCTTAAACTCTTTCAAGTAATCTATACATAGTTGGACATGAGAAAGATCTTCTTTTTGACTCATTTCATCATACACATCTTCAATAATTTTTTTTATTTCAGCATAAAGAGCGTTCCCTTTATCCGTCATTATAATTACTTTGCTTCGTTTATCATTACAGTCTCCTTCTCTTTTCACCAAATCTCTTTTCTCTAAATTATCAATCAAATAAGAAAGACTCGATTTGTCCTTGTAGGTTCGATTGGCTAATTCTTGTTGATTTACCGGGCCAGAATAATTTAAACTTCTCAATACGAGCAACATATCAAAAGTCAGATCAATATGATGTTCTCGCATTTTCAAGTGAATAATTCGCCGATAAATAGACTGCGTCTCCAATATTGACAGAATAAATTCTCGTAACATTTTATCTTTTTTCTAAAATTGGGTGCAAAGTTACTACAAAAAAATGAATTAGTTGAACATTCAACTAATTCAAGATCAATCAATGAAAAAGGATTATTTTAAATAATATTTATATCTCATTGATTTTTAATAAAATAATAAAATATTGAAATCAAAAAATCGAAAACAATTAATCGTTATGTTTACTAAACATATGAAGTTCCATTGTGTCAATAATTGCGTAAAACAATACATTTTTACAAAAATTTGACTTATTGGTCAAAATTGAAAAGTTCTTGTATTGATCTCGGTCTCTAAACCTATGATTAACCCAGATTACACATTCCAAAATATCAAATTTATTTCTGCAACTCGATGAGCTATGTAACTTATTCATTAGCAACAATTAGAATCTAATTATTTCTAACACCATGCATTAGAGAATTCTGAACTTCATAGATTGACTTAAAATTAGTTGTAACTACTTTTTCTAATGCTGAATCTGGGTTCAAGTCAAAAATGTAGCTATTAAATCTGACAAATTTTGAAATAAAAAATTCATTTGGTGTAAGAAATTTATTTTTTCCTTGTAGGAATTGTTTTGTCAATTTCTTATGACTTTTTTCTTACCTTTGCCGCATTTGCTAAAAATTACTTTTTTGAGAAGTGCTCATTGTATCTAATAAATCTTTGAAAGCTTCATCTCCAATGAAATAGAGTAGTTTAAAAACAGATTTTGTATCCATTGACAAATTTCACTTTAAATAATAGCTGTCAATTGTTCTATTTTATTTTCTTAACTTTTTCTTTCTGTATTTTTATGGTACATTTGTATAAAATTAATTTACACGGTTTTATGAAAAAATTCATTTTTTTGTTTCTTGGTTTTTTGCCTGTTATCCTTATTTTCTCTTCGTGTAACAACACTAAAACCTATGCCGAACTTTTAAAGGACGAAAAAGCAGTTATAGCAAGTTATATTAAACGTAATAATATACAAGTAGTTACGTCTTTTCCTGCCGATGGAGAATGGGATAATAAATATGTGAAAACTTCCAGTGGCTTATATTTTCATTTGGTCAGTCCCGGAGATACTGCTGCCAACGCCGATACGTTGGCAAGTAATGATGTGGTTGTTATTCGGTATCGACAATATACACTGACCGAATATCCCGATACCCTTTATTACTGGAATACCATTGACTATCCTTATCCGATTTCTTTCACTTATCTTGATTATACGCAAGCCTGTACGGCTTGGCACGAAGCCGTTTCCTATATGAAACGCAACAATTCTGAAGCAAAACTTATTGTTCCTTCAAAAATAGGCTTGAGCGAATATATGAACAGCGTAACTCCGCTGGGATACGATTTTAAGATTGTTGGCATTCAAAAGAGCTATTAATTTTTTTTTGCAAACTTCAATTAATTAAGTTTTATATGGCACTGATAAAATCTATTTCCGGAATTCGTGGAACTATTGGTGGCCGAGCAGGAGAGGGATTAACGCCTCTGGATATCGTTCGGTTTTCGGCTGCTTATGCCAAATTTATGAAACAAAATGCAGGTAATGGTTCAAATAAAATTGTAGTGGGACGTGATGCCCGAATTTCGGGAGATATGGTATATCATTTGGTAGCTGGTACCTTATCAGGTCAAGGACTGGAGGTAGTTAATATTGGATTGGCCACTACGCCTACTACAGAGTTGGCTGTCATTTACGAGAAAGCTTTGGGTGGCATTATTCTTACTGCCAGCCACAACCCAATGCAGTGGAATGCTTTGAAACTGCTTAACGAAAAAGGTGAGTTCCTGAATGCGAAGGAAGGTGAAGAAGTATTGAAAATAGCGGCCGAAGAGAATTTCGATTTTGCTTCTGTTGAGCAGTTGGGAAAAATTTCCGAAAATTTTACTTTTTTGCAGAAACACATTGATAATATTCTGTCACTGAATTTAGTAGATGTTGATGCTATTAAAAAAGCTGATTTTACGGTTGCCATAGATGCAGTAAATTCGGTGGGAGGAATTGCAGTACCGGCTTTGCTCGGAGCGTTAGGCGTTAAAAAAATTATCAAGCTCAATTGTGAACCGACAGGAATTTTTGCTCACAATCCCGAACCGCTTCCCGAACATTTGTCTGAAATCTCTTCGCTGGTAAAAGAATCCAAAGCTGATGTAGGTTTTGTTGTTGATCCTGATGTGGATCGTTTAGCCATTATTTGTGAAGACGGCAGCATGTTTGGTGAAGAATATACGTTGGTGGCTGTGGCAGATTATGTATTGCAGCATTCACCAGGGAATACTGTTTCCAATCTTAGTTCGTCGAGAGCTTTACGCGATATTACACAAAAACGGGGTGGAAAATATTCAGCTGCTGCTGTTGGTGAAGTGAATGTGGTTACCTTAATGAAACAAACGAATGCTGTAATTGGTGGTGAAGGTAATGGCGGAGTTATTTATCCTGCAAGTCATTATGGCCGCGATGCGTTGGTAGGTATCGCACTTTTTCTTTCTTATCTGGCAAAGTCGAAAAAAACTGTGTCTGCATTGAAAAATGAGTATCCACAGTATTTTATCTCTAAAAATAAAATTGAATTGACGCCGTCTATTGATGTCGATAAAATTCTTGCAACCATTAAAAACAATTATCAACTTCAGTACGAAGTTAATGATATTGATGGTGTAAAAATCGATTTTCCTACCGGCTGGGTACATTTACGCAAATCGAATACTGAGCCGATTATCAGAATTTATGCCGAAGCCAAAACCAAAGAACAGGCTGAAGCTTTTGCAAACGCTATTATGGAAGAAATTCGCCGGATAGCTGCTGCTTGAAATTTCCGAATAAGAAATTTTTGGAAAATTTTTACTTGGCGTTCATTGGCCTAATCGGTGTGCCGGCATTACTGCTCTGGGAAGTCGAAACGGTATCTTTGCTTTCATCCACAGGGAAAATTCCCTTAACATTGCGGAAAACATAGTAATTCATGGATTGATCCGATTCAAATCCAATGGCATTAATAATTTGGGTTGCCTGAGTAACTTTAATCAAACTGTCGGAATAAATTTTTTGACTGTTCTGATCCCAAAAAAGTTGTTCGGTTTCAAAAAGTTCACCTTTCAGATTGGTGGCTTTTACATCATTTTTCAGTTCCCACAATTTTTTATTGACAAAAAAACGGGCATACTTGCTGTGAATATTGGCATCTACATGCAGATTCATATCGAAACGTTCCAAGTGAATACCATAAGGAAATTCCCAATAGGGCTCCGGAACTTTATCGTAAATATCCCATTGCGGAGCAGAAATACGGTAGCGGGTAATTCCGGAATCGGAAATAACGGTAGTAATATCCGTAGCATGAAGTGTTGGAATATTTGCCCGATTGGAATCGATTTGTACTACATCAGGTTTATCCTGACCACTGCATGAAATCAAAAACAGCAATATCGATAAAATGGTAAATGAATTTTTTATCTTTGGATTTTTACAGGTTTTTATCAAAAAACTTTTCATGTACTCTTTTTTGAGAAAATTTTTGTTGGTGGAAAATATTTTTTAAAGTTTTCGTTTAAAAAACCAGTTTTCATTCACGCAAACATTGAAAGTAAATTTAAAGTAGTTTTCTTTCAGCGAACCGGAGTTTCCTATTTTTCCGTATTCAAAAGTGGTATTTACCATTGTTTTGCTGTAAGGCAATGGTAGTCCAAAACCAAGAGTAACGCCAAAATTGTTTCCCTGTGTTTTGTTGTCAATTTTATAGTATGCGTTATTGACATTGAATCCAATTCGGTAGCGAATATGATCGGAATATTTTCTGCCTGAAGAATTGGGAATATATTCGGCGCCAATGGCAATTTTATTTCGGTTGGTCAAGCTGTCGGTTTTTCCGTAAAATCGTGCATCCGACCAGTTTTGAAGTGTATAATCCAAACCCACAGAGAGTTTATTGTTATAAGTATAAAAAATTCCGCCTCCAAGTGTCATGGGCAGGTCAAAATCCATATCGTAAGTGGTCGTGTCGGTAAGAACACCGGAATTGATTTTTGTACAATTTACCTTGAAATTCTTTTTCGGTTCAAAAATTAATCCTACCGTGATATTCTGTTTTTTATTCAGATTGGTAAAATATTGCAAACCATATCTGAATCGAAAATTGTTTGCTTCAATGTTGTTTAGTTGCGTAGTTGAAGTGTATCCGGTAGAAGGATTAAAACTTATACTGCGGTAATTGTTGAGGCTTCCAAACATGTAATAAGCATTAGCTCCCAAAGCCAAATGGTGGAATAATTCTACCGACAAACCGGCATAAACTTCACTAAATCCACCGGAGCCTGTAAAGCTTTTGGTAACTTCAACGGTATCTGATGTCCCGCTATTATTACTAAAAGTAAGGTCTTCGGTAGTATAAAAATTGTAGCCCGAAAACGAATAGGGTTGAATACCGGCGCTGAAACCTACAGTTTTTGAGAATGGGAATTGCATAGTGATGTAATCGAGATTGGCAGTAAAACTGGAACTTTTTCCGTTATTATCTTTAAATTGTGAGCGAAGTGCCGAAGCTCCAAAGTCAAACATGAAAGTCATGCTGTCGACAGCACTGTAGGAAGCAGGATTTACAGAATTGATACTTAATGGAGAACGAACTCCGAGAGCAATTCCTCCCATTGCTCTTTGTTCGCCGTTGTGGTTGTCGTTGATTTCGCCATATCCGTAACGCGTGTAGGGTGAATTCGTATTATTCTGATTAAAAGCTAATTGTGAAAATAGAACCAGGACAAGAATAAAAAGAAAGGATTTTTTATTGTGCATTGTATTGAAGGATATAATTTAGCCCGATTAATACTAAGTTTTTCTCTGCAAAGATGCTATTTTTTAATTTTTTATCAAAAAAAATGGAGCTTCCACCTGTTAAAAATGTTGAAAGCTGAGGGTATTCGTTTTTTAAGGCATCAATATAACCGTCAATCTCGAATATTATTCCGTTCAGTACGCCGGCAGCCAAAGCCGTTTCGGTGTTGGAAGCCATTAAGGGAACTTCTTTAACCGGTTTCACTAAAGGTAATTTTTTTGTAAAAGCATGCAGTGCCTTTAATCTCAATTCCAAGCCGGCATCAATGTTGCCACCCCAATAGTTTTTGTTAGCATCCATAAAATCGAAAGTTATGGCTGTACCCGCGTCGATTACCAGAACATCACGATTGGGCTCGAGAAAACCTGCACCGGCAACAGCTGCCAAGCGGTCTTTCCCAAGAGTTTTTGGCGTTTGGTATTTGTTTTCGATAGGCAAAGGAGTTTCGTGCGTCAACAGTAAAACTTGCGGAATATTTTTTTTCAAAAATGCAACGGCTGAAGCATTTTTATTGATTACGCTGGAGTAAATACACCGATCGACAGGATAATTACGGAGCATTGATAAAACAGATTTTCGATCAAAATTTTTATACACAAAAGTTTTTACCAGTTTGCTTTGGTCGAAAATTCCCATTTTGACGCTTGAATTTCCCTGATCGATGCAAAGATTCATATCATGATAAGAATTTACAGGATCATTTTTTCAATGGGCAATACCAGAATTCCTTCAGCACCGCAAGCCTTGAGTTTACCGATAATATCCCAAAATTCTTTTTCGGCAATTACAGCGTGTACCGAGTTCCATCCTTCTTTGGCCAATGGCATGACGGTAGGACTTTTCATGCCGGGAATTATTTCTATAATTTTTTCCAGTTGAGAGGTTGGAACATTCATCAAAACGTATTTTTTGTCTTCAGCCATTTTTACGGCTTCTATGCGGAAAAGCAGGTCGTTGAGTATTTGGTTTTTTTCTTCAGTCAGCGAAGGATTTGCTATCAACAAAGCTTCAGACTTCATAACTACTTCAACTTCTTTCAGATGATTGGTTACCAGCGTACTTCCGGAGCTGACAATATCAAAAATGGCATCAGCCAGTCCAATACTTGGCGCTATCTCCACAGAACCGGTAATAACGTGAATCTCGGCCTTTATTGCCTTTTGTTTTAGAAAATCGCTTAGAATTTCAGGGTAGGAAGTAGCAATGGTTTTTCCTTCAAACCAGCGAATGTCGGAATATTCAGCTTCTTTGGGAACTGCCAGCGAGAGGCGGCATTTACTGAATCCCAATCGACGAATCAGTTTGACGTTTTTTTTCTTTTCTGCAAATTCGTTTTCGCCAACAATTCCAATATCGGCTACACCGTCAGCAACGGATTCGGGAATATCGTCGTCGCGTAAGAATAAAACTTCCAAAGGAAAATTTTGTGCCGGTATCAGCAACAGTCGTTTTCCAAACTCTATTTTAATTCCGGCTTCTGTAAGCAGCGATATTGTATCGTCAAAAAGTCGTCCTTTAGCTTGTACTGCAATTCGTAACATAAAAAATTATTTTTTTCTTTTCCTGACAATCAGATTACAAACTTACACATAATTTCTCAATCAGGTGAAAATTGAAAATTACATTTGACAGTTTTTCAGATATGTTAGGGAGATTAATAAAACAAAAAAAGTCCGCTAACACTAACGGACTTCAGCTCTGTAAAAAACTTTGTAGCTTATGAATTACATAGGAGCTACAGTAGTATCAACAGTAGTGGTGTCAACTGGAGCTGAAACAACTGTGTCAACAACAACTGTAGAATCTTCAGTAGCAGCAGCTTCTTTGTTTTCTTTTGGTCCACATGCTGCAAAAGCAAATACAACAGCGCACATTAAAAATAACTTTTTCATTTTCTTGATTTTTTTAAAGTTTTACATGTTTGTTTACAATTCAAAAACGTTGCAAAGTTACATCTTTTTTTCTTTATAGATGCAAGTATTTGCGATATTTTTTTCAATTTTTTTCGTTTTTATTTTTCTAAATATTTTGAACCCCCTAAAAAACAATTAAATACTTCGTATTCAATGAAGTAAAATTATTAGTTTCTTGTTTTTTGCCTGCTTTTTGTTAGGTTTTTCAATAATTTTTTTTAATTACAGTGTGAAAAAAAATTTTTTACGAAAACGTTTTCTATGTTATCTCGTTTTCTGGGATTTCGCTTAAGTGATGCTATTGTTTGTTAACAAATTTTATGCCAAGATTTTGTAATAGTTTCATTTCGATGATAAATCACAAAGAAATTTGATTATATTTGTCTTTTAAACAGAATTTGTATGAGAACTTTTTTTATTGAAGACCAAGTTGAAATTGAAAATATTATTAATGCCTGTGATATTTGCTTTGTAGGCATTACGGAATTGGATGGAAGTCCTTATGTTATACCCATGAATTTTGTTTATGCTGGGGGTGAAGTTATCCTTCATTCTGCACCTGAAGGAAAACATCAGCAATTGCTCGCAAACGATAATCGGGTCTGTATTACATTTTGTTCGGACAGGAAATTAATGTATCAACATCCTGATGTGGCTTGCAGTTACAGTATGAATTCCAAAAGTGTACTGGTGAAAGGGAAGGTAACTTTTATCGAAAATTTGGAAGAAAAAGAGCAAGCCATGAATTTGTTTATGAAAAAATATACACAACGTAGCGATTTTAAGTATTCGCTTCCGGCACTTAGAAACGTGAAAGTATGGAAAGTAAAGGTGGAATCGATTACAGCTAAGGCTTTTGGTCAAAACTTTAAAACCCAACAATAATCTTTCAACAAAATTTTCTGAATAATTTGTATTTATTCGTAATCAATGAAATAAACTATTTTTATTGGTTCGCAATTTCTATTTTTCCATCCTTTTTAAATAGATTTCATGTATAATTGTTTTTAAATTTTCGATGAAAAACCCACTTGAGAGTATTCATTTTTAATAAGTATTGAAATAAAATATTTTTTTGGCACGGCAATTGAAAAAATATCGTCGACCCATTTTCTGAAGATTTTTAAGAAAAGAAAGAAAACCATTTTGTTGAATTTGAATAAATTTTTGTCATTCTGACATTAAAGCTACTAATTTTGTCATTATAATTTTAAAATAGCGCAATGAAACATTCATTTGATGATTTTAATATTGAAGAATTAACACAACCTTCGGAAGCATTTCCTATTATTTCGTTTGAAGAGGAAAAGAATGGAGATATTTCTCTCGACTCGGGCGATATATTGCCTATTCTTCCCTTGAGAAACATGGTTTTGTATCCAGGTGTTTTATTACCGGTATCGGTTGCTCGACCGAAGTCGCTGAAACTTGTGCGGGAAGCAAAAGAAAGCAATCATTATATAGGCGTTTGCACACAAAAAGATAAAAATATTGATGATCCAACTCCCGACCAGTTGTATTCTATGGGAACTGTGGCCAAAGTAGTACGGATTCTGGAAATGAACGATAACACTACTACGGTTATTCTTGAAGGAAAATCACGTTTTTATCTGGGCGAAGTTATGACACTGAAGCCTTACATGAAAGCGCGGATTAATTTGGCTCCCGAAAAAATACCGAATACTGAAGATGGTGTTTTTCCGGCACTGGTTGCTACCATTAAGGATATGGCTGCAAAAATTATAGCCAATGCAGGAATGATGCCTCCAGAAGCAGTTTTCGCCATACGTAATATTGATAATCCCGTTTTTCTTATTAATTATGTATGTGTGAATTTTGGATTGAATGTGCAGGAAAAGCAAAGACTGCTTGAAATTGACGATATTCTGGATCGGGGCTATCAATTGCTCGATTTGTTGAACAAGGAATGGCAATTGCTGGAAATAAAAATTTCTATTGAAAATAAAGCCAAAGAAGGTATCGATCAGCAGCAGAAGCAGTATTTCCTGCAGCAGCAAATGAAAACCATTCAGGAAGAATTGGGCGGAGCTTCTCCCGAACAGGACATCGTGGATTTTAGAGAAAAAGCAAAACAAAAAAAATGGAATGAAAATGTGGCTGCTTTGTTTGAGAAGGAATTGAAAAAGCTGGAACGCATGACGCCACATTCTCCGGATTATACTACGCAGCTGAATTATGTGGAAACTTTATTGGAATTGCCGTGGAATGAGTACACAAAAGATAATTTTAATCTGAAAAATGCGCGTAAAGTCCTTGAACAGGATCATTTCGGTATGGAAACCGTAAAAGAACGTATTTTGGAACATTTGGCCGTGCTGAAATTGAAGGGAGACATGAAATCGCCCATTATTTGTCTTTATGGCCCGCCGGGAACCGGAAAGACTTCGTTGGGAAAATCCATAGCCAGAGCACTGAACAGAAAATATGTAAGAATTTCGCTTGGTGGTTTGCATGACGAAGCCGAAATTCGCGGTCATCGAAGAACTTATATCGGAGCGTTGCCGGGAAGAATTATGCAGAATATTCAGAAAGCACAGTCGGCCAATCCGGTTTTTGTGTTGGATGAAATTGACAAGGTTGCTGCCGATTATAAAGGTGATCCGTCTTCTGCTTTGCTCGAAGTTCTCGACCCAGAGCAGAATACCAGTTTTCACGATAATTATCTCGACGTCGATTTTGATTTGTCGAAAGTGATGTTTATTGCTACAGCCAACAATCTGAATACCATTCCTCGTCCTTTACTCGACAGGATGGAATTGATAGAAGTAAGTGGCTATACACAGGAAGAAAAAGTGGAAATTGCCCGATGCCATCTTGTTCCCAAAGAGCTCGAAAATCACGGTTTAACAAAAGAACAGCTGATATTGACGAAGCCTGTAATCGAACATTTGATCGAAAATTATACGCGTGAATCGGGCGTTCGCGAATTGGACAGACAAATTGCTTCACTCATGCGGAAAGTTGCAAAAAAAGTGGCTTCCAATGAGTTTTATAATGTGCAACTTACTGTCGATGATTTGAAAACTTTTTTGGGAGTTCCCCGATATACAAAAGAAAAATATCAGGGAAACGATTATGCCGGGGTTGTTACCGGTTTAGCATGGACACAAGTGGGGGGCGAAATTCTCTATATTGAGTCGAGTCTAAGCAAAAGTAAATCTCCTCAGTTGACTTTAACGGGAAATTTGGGCGAAGTGATGAAAGAATCTGCTGTCATTGCATTGGAATACATAAAAGCACACGCCGAACAGTTAGGAATTGATAGTGAAATGTTTGAAAAATGGAATGTTCACATTCATGTTCCCGAAGGAGCTATTCCCAAAGATGGACCGTCGGCGGGAATTACAATGCTTACAGCGCTTGTTTCGGCATTTACCAAAAGAAAAGTTCGGAAAAATCTTGCCATGACAGGCGAAATCACCTTACGTGGAAAAGTATTACCGGTTGGCGGAATTAAAGAAAAAATACTTGCGGCCAAAAGAGCAGGCATAACCGAATTGATTCTCTGTGAAGAAAACAGAAAAGATGTGGAAGAAATCAATGCGTCTTATTTGAAAGGTCTTCATTTTCACTACGTAAACGATATAATGGAAGTAATCAATTTCGCTCTGTTGGATGAGAAAGTGATTTCTTAAAAAAAAATTTTGCTGAGCGTTGTTAGAAAAAAATTTTTTGAAATAAGTTGATTTTTTGTTCTAAATCAACAATCGTATCAGCATTTGAATGAACTTATATTGGCTTACCGGCTTGAGAGTTGTAAACTAACGATAAACAGATAGTTATTGAGACTAAACAAAAAAGAGTGCCTTTTTTGGGCACTCTTTAAAAAACATTTTTTAGGATAAATTACTTGTTTTCCAAAGCTTTAATTTCTGCATCGATAGCTTCAAATTCCTTATCCATTTTCAAACGATAATACAAGGTACGCAGGGTACGTTTGTATTCTATTTCGTTGGGATTCAGTTCTGTTGCTTTCTGGAAGTAAGGAATTGATTCTTTGAATACTTGATCGGCTTTCTCTTTTTCCTGGTTAAACAATTTCACATCCTTTATATCATTTGCAACTTCCAACATTTTTATGGCTTTGTTGTAATACAATCGGCCTATGCCGGCATACGCTTCTGCCAATTTTGGATCAAGTTCGAGCGCTTTGTCGAATGCTGCGCGAGCTTCATCGTAATTGCCCAAATTTTCTTCCAGATTGCCTTTTACAAAATAATATTGTGCAATGTTTGGATCGCGTTTGATAGCGTCATTGAGATAAGAGAGCGCTTCCTGAATCTTTCCACTGTAGATGTAATGGTTGATTAAATTTTGTAAAAACCAAGGTTCACTTGGAAATTTTTCCAAACCTTCCTTCAATGTTTCCACATAATTAATTGTATCATTGGTGTTTCGATATTCTTCTGCCAGCAGCTCATACACATTTAGAGTTTCGTAATTTTCATCTTTCAAATCGTTGTACAACTGAATTGCCTTATCGTGCAAACCTGCATTGGAAGCCGAAAGGCCGGCAAAATATTTAATCATGTGATAAGTTGAATCCAGCACAATTTCGTTTTGCATGTAGGGCAAAGTTGGAATTTCAAGATATGCTTCAAAAGCTTTTAATGCTCCTTCGTAGTTTTTCTTTTCGTACAGGTAAGCACCATAGCCAATTAAATTGGGTTGCAAGGTGTAGTACTCCTTGATTTTCGTTTTGATATCTTTCAAAAATTTCGGTTTTACTTTACCTTTAGCATCAGGAAGCTGATCCAATTCGGCAGCTTTTTTAAAAAAGTTGTACGATTCCAAAATAGCTTGTCCCTTAGCGTCTGCATCGTATTGTTGATTGAGAATCAATTTTTGGTACCAATAATCGTTTTCTTTATATCCGATTAGCCCGGCCACATACCATGTATTGGGATCGTTTTTGGTTGTAGAATCGTTCAAAGCGGCTTTAATTGCTTCGCGAGCTCCTGCAAAATCTGGATTTTCCATCAAAGCTTTGTTTTTCGCTTTGGCCACGTTGCTCTTTTGAGCATAGGTGAGGGTGAAACTTAGCACCAGAAAAAGGGATAAGATGATTTTTTTCATACGTTTATAATTAAATTTTTTCACAATAAAATTTTACTTTCTCTATAGATTCCCTGCAAGTTAGCTTTTTAATAGATAAACTTGCAGGGTCTTTTTGATTTTTAGAAAGAGATTTTTTTCAGGGCATAAAATTACTATGCAAATTATTGTTTTCCAAATCTTTTTTAATTAATTTTCATTTGGTTCGCTATTTTCCGATAATTCGGTTTCTATTGTTTCTTCATCAACAATTTCTTCTACCGGTTCGGAATCAACTTTGCAAACGGAAGCAATCTCATCATTGCGTTTTTCCAAGTTGATCAAACGCACACCCTGAGTGGCACGACCAATAACCGGAATATCGGCAACTTTCAGTCGAATGGCAATTCCCGATTTGTTGATAATCATTAAATCGTTTTCATCGGTAACATTCTTAATGGTAACCAATTTTCCTGTTTTTTCGGTGATATTCATCGTTTTTACGCCTTTTCCGCCTCGGTTGGTAATACGGTAAATTGGCTCTCCATTTTCATCATCTAGTAAGGTTCGTTTTCCGTAACCTTGTTCAGATACGACCAGAATGTTGGTGTTGTCTTCCTTGTTTACACAAATCATACCAACAACTTCATCTTTTTCATCGTCGAGTTTCATGCCGCGAACGCCGGTAGAAACACGTCCCATTTCCGGCACGGTTGATTCATGGAACCGAATGGCACGGCCGTTGCGGTTGGCCATTAAAATTTCCGAATTTCCATCGGTCAGCCTTACTTGAATTACTTCATCATCTTCGCGAATATTAATGGCTGTTACTCCATTTTGGCGAGGATGGGAGTAGGCTTCCAGTGAGGTTTTTTTAATTGTTCCCTTTTTGGTGCAGAAAACCAGGTAATGTGAGCTGTTGTAGTCGGGATCGGTTAAGCCTGCTACGCGGATAAATGCTGTAACTTTATCGTCTCCGTCGATATTCAGAAGATTTTGAATGGCTCTACCTTTTGAGCTTTTGCTGCCTTCGGGAATTTCATAAACTTTCAGCCAGTAGCATTTGCCTTTTTGCGTGAAAAACAACATGGTGTTGTGCATTGAAGCAGGATAAATGTGTTCGATAAAATCTTCGTCTCTCGAATCGCTGCCTTTTGAACCGATGCCGCCACGTCCCTGTGTCCTGAATTCGCTAAGTGGAGTTCTTTTGATGTATCCCAAATGAGAAATAGTAATAATCATTTCATCATTCGAATAGAAATCTTCCGGATTGAATTCTTCTGAAGAATAAACGATTTCGGTACGACGGTTATCGCCATATTTTGCTTTTATTTCCATCAGTTCATCCTTTATGATTTGCATACGAAGTTCTATTTTATCAAGAATTTCCTTCAAATGAGCAATCAATGCGAGCACTTCCTGATATTCGGCACGAAGTTTTTCCTGTTCCATTCCGGTAAGTTGACGCAGTCTCATTTCTACAATAGCACGAGCTTGAATTTCGGTAAGGTTGAAGCGGCTCATTAAATTGGAGCGTGCTTCGTCAGGAGTTTTAGAATTGCGGATTATTTGAATGGCTTCGTCCAGATTATCGAGAATAATCATAAATCCTTCCAGCAAGTGTGCTCTTTTTTCGGCTTCGGCCAGTTCAAATTTGGTTCGACGAATAACAACATCGTGCCGATGTTCAACAAAGTAGCGAATCAAATCCTTGATATTCAACATGTGCGGTCTGCCATGAACCAAAGCAATGTTGTTGACATTGAAAGTTGATTGTAAGGCTGTCAGCTTGTAAAGTTTGTTAAGCACCACATTGGAATTGGCATCGCGTTTAACTTCAATAACGATGCGCATTCCTTCACGGTCGGATTCGTCGTTGATATGTGAAATTCCTTCAATCTTTTTTTCTTCTACCAGATTGGCAATGGTTTTTATCAATTCCACCTTGTTAACCTGATAAGGTATTTCTTTAACCACGATTTTTTCGCGCCCTGAAGCTTCCGTTTCTATTTCAACTTTAGAGCGGATGACGATGCGGCCTCGTCCGGTTTCAAAAGCTTCCTTTACTCCGGCATAACCATAAATAATTCCGCCGGTAGGGAAATCGGGAGCTTTGATATATTTTGTCAATTCCTGAATGGAAATATCGTTGTTGTCAATGTAAGCAATGATGGCATCTACGGTTTCCGATAAATTGTGAGGTGCCATGTTGGTAGCCATACCGACGGCAATCCCCGAAGAACCGTTGACAATTAAGTTGGGTAAACGTGAGGGAAGAACCACCGGTTCTTTTAAAGTTTCGTCAAAATTTGGCTGAAAATCAACAGTGTCTTTATCAATATCGGCCAGCATTTCTTCGGCAATTTTTTGCAGACGCGCTTCTGTGTAACGCATGGCTGCAGGACTATCACCATCTACCGAACCAAAATTTCCCTGACCATCAACCAGTGGATAACGCATTGACCAAGGTTGAGCCAGTCGGACCAATGTACCATAAATCGAAGAATCGCCGTGTGGATGGTATTTTCCCATCACTTCACCCACAATTCTTGCACATTTTTTATAAGGTTTGTCGGAGGTGTTACCCAATTCGTTCATTCCGAAAAGCACACGCCGGTGTACCGGCTTAAAACCATCGCGAACATCAGGTAAAGCTCTGGATACAATTACCGACATGGAATAATCAATGTACGAAGATTTCATTTCTTCGTCAATGTTCACTTTAATAATTCTTTCTTGTTCAATCATCTATGCAATTTTTTATTTTTATCGAAAAATTGCTCTAAATTACTACTTTTTACTCAATTGGACAAGAATTTTTACGATTATTTTTTATGTTATTGATAGATATTTAATTGAAAATGAGGATTAAATTTCATTTTGGAAGGTTTTTGAATTTTTTAACAAATAGTTGTTAATCAGTTTGCTAAGGTTAATAAAAAAAGAGCTGAGGAATAAAAAAGACGAAAACACTTTTTTGAAAATGTTTCCGTCATAAAAGGGCTGAAAGAAATGAAAATGAATCCAATTTATTTTTTCTTCGTCAGATGTTTTGTGAGAAGATAATCTATCGAATATTTCCCTGCACCGAGGAATAACAATGCAACATAAAGAAAAAGGTAAAGAAACGCGATTTCTTTGACGGAAAACGGATCGTTGGCATGAACCATAAATGCAGCTACGGCCATGCCAAACATGGGAGGAATGGCAGCCAATCGGGTAAAAATGCCAAAAATGATTAACAGGGAACAACCTACTTCCGCCAAAATGATTAATATCAGCGAAGCAGAAGCACCAATTCCCAAAGGATCGGGGAAAATGGTGCTGAGCATTTCAAAATTGGTTATTTTTTGCAAGCCATGCATCAACATAAATATACCGATTATCAGCCTGAAAAGCAATAAGCCAATATTGGTGAAAGTTTCCCGATAACCAATAATTTTTTGTATTTTGTTTGTGGTTTCCATATTTGAATTAATTAAATTGTTTACCGGTAACAACAAACAAGTTAAGAAAATGTTTTTCTTTAGCTCAATGGAACTATCGAAAAGAAGAATTTATCGAAATAGCTATTGCGGACAGGCCGATCGTAAAAAATGCCGTAAACGGCCGATCCAGAACCTGACATGGAAGCATAAACGGCGCCTGTTTCGTAGAGTTTTTGTTTTATTTCGGCTATCAGCGGATAACGTTTAAAAATCGATTCTTCGAAATCGTTTTTGATAAAATATTTCCATTCTTCAATGGGTTTTTTCACCAGTTCCTGCAAGGGAAATTCCGGTTTTTTTGGCACCGTTTCGGCATAAGCATTGGCAGTAGCGATGTGAATATCTGGTTTTACCAGCACCAAATAAAAGTTTTTCAACGAAAGTTTCAACGGATGAAATTCATCTCCTTTTCCCTGAGCAAAAACCGGCTGATTGTCGATAAAAAAAGGACAATCGGCGCCAAGTTTGGCAGCCAAATGTTTTAATTTTTCTCTGTCGATATCGAGTTGAAAAAGGTCGTTGAGTGTTTTCAGCATAAATGCAGCATCGGAAGAACCACCGCCCAAGCCGGCACCCATAGGAATATTTTTTTCCAGAAAAATTTTTACCGGCGCTATTTTGTATTCATCCCGCAGCAGTTGCCATGCTTTTATAACCAGATTGTTTTCCGGTTTGCCGTCAATGGACAAACCCTTTACAACAAATTGATTTTCGGCAGCATTCGGAATAGGTTCAATTTTCAGATGGTCATAAACATTGACTGGATAAAAAACTGTTTCAATGGAGTGATAGCCATTTGGCAGCAGGCCTGTAATGTTCAGGCCTATATTGATTTTGGCATTGGGATGGACAATCATAAGAATCGGTAAAATTTTGTTTGTGGGGTTGTAAAAGTAGTAAATTTTTTGAATTCAATTTTTTCTATTACAAAAAATTTTTGTTCAAATAATCTCATACTGTTTTTTATTGTTGTTTGAAGTTGTGAATAGCTAATTTTAACGAAATTATAAAATTTCGACTTGTCAAAATTAAGTTTATGAAGCAGTTTACAGTTTTCTTAATTGAAACAATAATAGTAAATTTGCATTTCCTAAAACTTTTAGCGCAAACTCGAATTTTTCCTAATATATTTTTCTGAAAACATTGATTATCTGTAAACTATATTAAATCTTTGAAATAAACAACAGAAAATAAAATATGAAACCAACTTTATTAATTTTAGCAGCCGGAATGGGCAGCCGTTATGGCGGATTGAAGCAATTGGATGGGCTGGGTCCCAATGGAGAAACCATTATGGATTATTCCATTTATGATGCGATACAGGCAGGATTTGGAAAGGTAGTGTTCGTGATTAGAAAAAGTTTTGAAAAGGAATTTAATGAATTGATTGTCAGTAAATTCAAAAATTTAATTGATGTTGAGTTGGTATTTCAGGAACTCGACAAAGTGCCAGAAGGATGTACTTACGCTCCCGAACGCGAAAAACCTTGGGGAACAAATCATGCACTGCTGATGGCAAAGGATGTTATTCACGAGCCTTTTGGCGTAATCAACGCCGATGATTTTTATGGTCGTGAGTCGTATTTTATTTTGGCCGATTTTCTGCGCAGCGTAGAAAATAAAAAGAATGAATATTGCATGATTGGCTATCGAGTAGGTAATACGCTTTCGGAAAGTGGCCCGGTGAGCAGAGGAATATGTGTGGCTGATGAAAACAATTTTTTAAAGGACGTGGTGGAAAGAACGCATATTGTGGAAAAGGGAGGTACAATAATTTATTTGGATGAAAACGGAAAGGAAGTTGCCATTCACCCCAATGTACCTGTATCAATGAATATGTGGGGTTTTACTCCCGATTATTTCGACTATTCTTGGGAAGCTTTCAAGAAATTTTTAGCTGAAAATGGTCAAAATGTTAAAGCCGAATTTTATATCCCGACGGTTGTCAATCAATTGATACACGAAAATAAAGTTACCTGCAAAATTTTGGATACGCCTTCCAAGTGGTTTGGTGTAACATATTCCAATGACAGACCGCAGACAGTTTTAAAAATCAATGAATTAATCCGTAAAGGAGTATATCCAGAAAAATTATTCAAATAAACAGACATCATGAGTAAAGTTTTGGTTACCGGCGGAACCGGATATATTGGTTCGCATACTGTGGTTGAATTGCAACAGGAAGGACATGAAGTTATTATTGTGGATAATCTTTTTAATTCCGATATTGAGGTTTTAAACGGAATCGAAAAAATTACCGGTATTCGTCCCATATTCGAAAATATCGACTGTACGGATTATGTTGGCATGGATCGCATGTTTGAAAGACATAAGAATATAGACGCCATAATTCATTTTGCAGCGTATAAAGCAGTAGGTGAGTCGGTTGAAAAGCCTTTGCTGTATTACAGGAATAATATTCTTTCTCTGATCAATTTATTGCAACTGATGCCGGTGCATAAAATCAAGCATTTGGTTTTTTCGTCTTCGTGCACCGTTTATGGACAGCCGGATATTTTGCCGGTAACGGAAAATTCACCTTTTAAGCCGGCACTTTCTCCTTATGGCAATACCAAACAAATATGTGAAGAAATTATTCGCGATACCATTCATTCCAATTCATTCTATCATAGCATTGTTCTTCGATATTTCAATCCGATTGGAGCGCATCCTTCGGCCGAAATTGGAGAATTGCCCAATGGCGTGCCCAATAATTTGCTCCCGTTTATTACTCAAACAGCCATCGGAATCAGGAAACAGTTGCTGGTTTATGGAAACGATTATAATACGCCAGATGGAACATGTATTCGCGACTACATCGATGTCGTTGATTTGGCAAAAGCACATGTTTCGGCTCTCAACCGCATGTTGAATCATCAGCAGAAAAACAATCTGGAAGTTTTCAATCTTGGAACGGGCAGAGGACTTTCGGTACTGGAAATTATCAAAATGTTTGAGAAAGTTAATGGGGTCAAGGTACCTTATAAAATTGTGGGAAGACGGGAAGGTGATATAGAAAAAGTTTGGGCCGATCCGAGTTATGCAAATAAGGAATTGGGTTGGAAAGCTCAGCGACCTTTGGAAGAAACGCTTCGCAGTGCATGGGAATGGGAGAAAAAACTGGCTGAACGTACCAAACAAAATGTTTGATAAAAAATTTTTATTCAATTAAAATGAAAGAAGACAATAGCTTATATCCCTTAAAATTTCAACCCATTTTAAAAGAAAAAATTTGGGGAGGAACGCGGCTAAAAAAACTTTTCAACAAGCAAACCAAATCCGACAAGATTGGTGAAAGTTGGGAACTTTCCGGTTTTGAAGGTGATGAATCAATTGTATCGAATGGTTTCCTTGCCGGGAATAATTTGACGGAATTGATTGAAATATATATGGGAGACTTGGTTGGGGATAAGATTTTTGAAGAATTTGGGTTGACTTTTCCCTTGCTTTTTAAACTTATTGATGCCAATGACGATTTGTCCATTCAGGTGCATCCCGACGATGAGACGGCTGCTCAGCGGCACAATTCGTTGGGAAAAACCGAAATGTGGTATGTAATAGATGCTGAGCCGGGAGGAGAATTGATAGTTGGATTTAAAAACGATTGCTCACGCGAAGAATATTTGAAAGCTTTGGAAGAAGGACGTGTGGCCGATTTATTGAAAAAAGTTCCGGTCAGCAAGGGTGATGTGATTTATATTCCGGCAGGTTTGGTACACGCCATAAAAAAAGGCGTATTGGTTGCAGAAATTCAGGAGACAAGTGATCTTACTTATCGTATTTTTGACTACAAACGAACCGATGAACATGGAAAAGAGCGTGAGCTGCATACAGAATTGGCTTTGGATGTCATTAATTTTTCCGCCACAAAAAATCCAAAAGTTGAATACGAACCTAAAGTTAATGCGGTAACACCACTGGTTTCGTGTGATTATTTTACCACCAATCTGCTAATATTTAATCGTAATATTATCCGCAATTACAGTTCGCTGGATTCCTTTGTAGTTTATATGTGTTTGGAAGGAAATTTCATTTTAGAATGCGAAAACCATAAAATCTTGGTGGAAAAGGGCGAAACAGTTTTAATTCCGGCCAGTTTGGACGAAGTTTCATTGATTCCGCAAGGAGAGGTAAAATTGCTGGAAGTATATATTCAGTAAGGATTATTTCAAACTTAATATTAAAAAGGGAATGGCTGCAAACGAGAGTTGAAGTGCCATTCCCTTTTTCCTGTTTTATTCTGCCAAAACAAATCTATCACATCACTTCATTTTTGTTTTGTTGTAAACATTTTTGAATTGTTGGAAAACGATAATATTTTGAAAATCGTTCGTGGTTTTTATCCAATTTTTCAACATGCCGTTTTTTTCAAAATTTTCTTCTTCAAACATGCGCATGCTTGGGATATTTTCTTCAGCAATTTGTACGTAAAGTTGGTTAATTTTCAAAAAATCAAATACATATTCTTCAACGAGATGAAGTGCTTCTCTGGCAAAACCGTTTCTTTGAAATTTTTGCTCGATAAAAAGTCCCAATGCTATGCGGCTATTGTGAATGTCGAAGTCAAACAAGTCAACCGTTCCAATGGTTTCATTGCTGCTTTTGATAGTTATCATCAACCGCAATTGCCTGTTTTCGTATATGTCTTTTTCCGAATCCAGTATGTACCGTTTCAGCATGTAACGTGAATAGGGATTTCGGGTATTGCCCACCATCCACAATTCGGGATTGTTTTCCCATCGATACAGAAGTTCCAAATCTTCTGGTTCGACAGCGCGTAGCCGTATGTTTTCGTTTTCCAGCAACAATTTTATTTTTCTTTGATAGCTTCAACAATTTTTGCTTCGAGTTCGGCAGCCAATTCTGGATTGTCCTTAATTACGGTTTTTGCGGCATCTCTTCCCTGAGCAAGTTTGGTGTCGCCATAGCTGAACCACGAACCACTTTTTTTGATAATTCCGTATTCTACGCCCAAATCGAGGATTTCACCGCTTTTGGAAATTCCTTCGCCAAACATAATATCAAATTCTGCTTTACGGAAAGGAGGTGCAACTTTATTTTTCACTACTCTCACACGCGTTTGATGTCCTATAACTTCTTCTCCATCTTTCAGTTGCCCGATTTTTCGAATATCCAAACGTACGGAAGCATAGAATTTCAGGGCGTTTCCTCCGGTAGTAGTTTCAGGATTGCCAAACATGACACCAATTTTTTCCCGAAGTTGATTGATGAAAATACAGGTTGTGTTGGTTTTGCTGATGTTGGCAGTAAGTTTGCGAAGTGCCTGCGACATTAATCGGGCTTGAAGTCCCATTTTTGAATCGCCCATGTCGCCTTCCAGTTCGGCTTTTGGAGTTAAGGCGGCAACGGAATCGATAACGACAATGTCAACAGCCGACGAACGAATCAGTTGATCGGCAATTTCCAACGCCTGTTCGCCATTGTCGGGCTGAGAAATCAGCAATTCGTCGGTATTTACACCCAACTTTTCGGCATAAGCACGGTCGAAAGCATGTTCTGCATCAATAATGGCAGCAATGCCGCCGGCTTTTTGAGCCTCAGCAATGGCATGAATGGCCAATGTGGTTTTTCCGGACGATTCAGGTCCATAAATTTCAATCACCCTGCCTCTTGGATATCCGCCAACACCTAAAGCAATATTTAAACCTATAGAGCCGGTTGGAATTACATCAATGTCAACTATTTGATTATCACCCATACGCATGATGGTCCCTTTTCCGTAATCTTTTTCTATTTTTTCCATTGCCAGTTGCAAGGCTTTTATCTTTTCGGAAGACGGTTTTTTTTGTTCTTCGGTTGTTTTTTCGGCCATAATTGAGTTAAATTAATTGATTAATTTTCTGAACTGTTTAAGTACAAATTCACAGAGACAAAGATAGCAAAATTTTATTTTACCACTTCCAGTTTGGCAAATTTCAGCAACAGTGATTTTACACCTTTTTCTCCA
>Ga0208695_1000848_pt1 | contig 29454 bp, 26 predicted proteins | sample AD_UKC111_MetaG_FD_184449 | JGI IMG/M metagenome (GOLD analysis project Ga0208695, IMG submission 184449) | Active sludge microbial communities of municipal wastewater-treating anaerobic digesters from Hong Kong - AD_UKC111_MetaG (SPAdes)... | ecosystem: Engineered > Bioreactor > Anaerobic >...
AGAGCAAAAACAGTTCGCATACAATAGGTGCAAGCGTGAGCGGCGGTGAGAATGGAGTAAGCGGCGGCGGTGTTAACGCCAACATCTTAAGCGGCAGCAAGAAGTGGGTAACAGAGCAGACCAGCCTTACAGGTGGGAGCGTAGATATATATGTAGCAAATAAAACAATCCTTAGTGGAGCAGTAATAGCATCAGATATAGACAAATTAAAGCTTGACACAGGTAGTTTAGAGTATAGAAATATAAAGGACAGGGACAGAGGGAGTAACTTTGACGGAGGCGGCAATATCAGCGGCGGAGCTGCACCAAAGAGTAATTCACAGAGCCTAAGCGTAAGCTACGGATTTACAGATAAGAGGCAGACCAACTTTGCCACAATAGGTGAAGGGGAGATAACAGTTATGGATGGGAAAACAGATCTTAGTAAACTGAACAGAGACACATCAATATCGCAGTACAACACAAAGGATGGAGGCCTGCAGGGTGGATTTACATTGGACAGTACAACTGTGGGTTTTGTAGCAGATATAGTGGATGCTCCATCAAAGGCATATGAAAGCAGGAAGAAGCAGGTGCTGGATGGATTAAGAGATGCTAAGGATACATCAGTATTGATATATAAAGAGGCAGGGGTAGTTGTTGAGAAAACAGGGAACCTGTTAGATGATAAAGGGTTTCGAACTAACAATGAGATTAAAATAGACGGATTACAGTTAAAACTAAGTGCATATGAAGGGCAAATCGCCAATTCAAAAGTAGATTCGACAAACGGAAAATTTCAGATTGTATTTAATAGTTCTGAACAAGCAGTAGATTATATTCTAACAAAAAAACAACTCGGTATTCCAATTACAGAAAATGATGCAGCGCTATTATCGCAGACTTTGTGGCAGAATCCAAAAGATGGCCAGCTTGCAAGGGAATTTAAAGAATATGCATTAAACAATGCAGAATCATTTCAGGATTTGGGGATCTATATTAATGAAAAAACAGCCGGGGTCTTCGTTGATAGAGTTGTAAGAAATACATGTTTTATTAATGTTATATATATGAATACTGTTTTATCTGCCTCGCCAGATATAATAGACAGCATCCCGAAATCATATGGTGATATGTATCTTACTGCGTATGCAAATGGATTATTACAGAAAGATGGGATAAATATTAGAGGCAGTGTAAATGATCTGGAAGTTGTTCAGAATTTTGCAAATACAATAACCGGAGGCAATAATTATACAGTATCTGGTGCGACTACATATGGCGGGGAGCTATCAACACGGGATGTTTATAATCTGATACCGACAGTTATTGGAGAATCAAATTCCATTGCATCTGGTGGCAGGATAACTATTACTAATGAAAATGGAACTTATGGGCACAATATGATGCAGATTACAACTGATGATAGCATTAAGGTATTTGATACAGGGCGACCAGATAATCCAAATGGTCCAAGGAAACATGGAACTGAGTATAATGATAAAATCTATAATGAGAAAAATACGCAATCTATTTGGATTTTAACACCTAATGATTGAGGAGAGCAGAAGCTATGAAAATAAAACTATGCTTAGCATTAATATTACTTGCAACGTTATTATTTGCTGATTCAGTATCTAGAGATGAGGCAGCGAAGTATTATAAGCAAAAACACATTGAGGATAAAAGGTCAATTTTAAACTCATCAAATTATAAGGAAAATATTGATCCAGATTATAGCCCAAGCAAGAGATATATATCAATTCATTTAACTGGAAAAGAAACGACGGCAGAAGATCTAAAGTATATAAAATTTTTTCCGGAAATAAAATCTGTAATTTTAACTGAAGCTATTAACATTAAGGATACTGATTTAAAATATATATCAGATATGCCGAGCTTAACAGGTTTGGATTTTAGTAAAACAAATATCACAGGAGAAGGATTTAAATATTTAAAAAACCTCCCTTCTTTACAAGAAATTGATTTAACTTTCACAAGAGTAACGGATGCAAATTTACAGGAGTTAAAGAAGTTTAAGACACTGAAAAATATTTGGCTTTATAAAAGCAAGGTTACGCAGAAAGGTGTTGATATGCTACAAAAAGAATTGCCAGGTTGTTTTATCTCTCTTAAACCACAGGATTAATAATATACGTGATATTTCTTGAATTCATTGGCAAGTAATCCGCATTTTGCACAATGTTTGAGTTAAGCGATGTTGCCGTGGATATATCAAGTTTCTGACACGGAAAATCGGCGATGTGCGAAGGACAAGGATGTCCAAGTGCCGCGGCTCCATGGATGGAGAGGGGCGGCCGCAAGCGAACGGGCTGCGACAATGATGAGATGTGGAACAGGTTCAGGCACTTTGGCCAGGTGGTTAGTGAGCCTGTCGAACTACTCAGAGGATAGGAATACTATTATAAATGACACAGTTAAGAATTTATGTAATGTTGAGGCTTATTGGGAATATGGTACAGCAGTAGGTAATGAGGACAGAACATTTAAATTATACTATGGTGATGAATTGACTAAGGGGCGTATTGGTTCTGTTATAGATGGGAAAGCTAATGCATATTGGGGGACTGGTGGGTATGAGTGGGCAAAAAAATATGGATTGAACTCAAGTATAAGTGGAAATTATGACACAGCATCAAATAAATATACTTCGCCAGTGAATGAGAATAAAGTTAATGAATTAATAAAAAATAGTCCGGTTGGAACAACTCTGCTTATTTATAAAGATACAAAGAATGTAGGAACTGGTACTCATTGGGTTGAAGCCAAGATTGTAACTGATGGAACAAATAAAGTTTTAATTGATTATGATCATAATAGGGAAGAAAAGAGTACACCTGATAAAGTAATTCTAAAAGATGTGTATAAAATCACAAAATAGGAGTATTTAAATGAAGCGGGTTTTGATATTTTTTTCAATAATAATATTTGCAGGCTGTATGAGAAATTTAATTAGTGTAAACAAAAATGAATTGTTTTCTGCCCAAAAGACAGATAAAGAGATATTGGCAGAAAAGAAATCAGAATTTAAAGATATGCTGTCAATTAGCAGGTCAAGCGGTGATATCAGAGGAATCTGGTACATGAAAAACGCAGATATAAAGCAAATGAGCATTTTCTTGAATTTTGAGATTAAACCTACTACCGGATACTGCATTGAAGTTGCGGGCGATTCAAAAAGTGCTAAAATTTTTTTTACAGTAACGGATAAGATTTTTGATGTTAGAATTGAAAAGATAACAGATACTAAATATGCAATGCTAAATGACAAAAAGAGAAGAGCCTTTGAAGTTATAAATTTATCACATATTATTAATAAAAGTTCAAAAAAGCTGATATGGTTTTTTGATGATTCACAAAAATATAATACAGCAGAAGGCAGTGAACAATTAAAAAATGGATCAAATTATTTTGATTCCTGTACGGAAAATACAGACTATGATTGTACTGTTCAAGGCTGTTTAAAAAGAATTAAAGCTATGGATGATATTGCTGACGCTGAGAGTGAAGGCCCACTTGGTAATGATATCAAATAGGTTTAAGTATTGCCACTATCAAGTCCTCTTTAAGCAAAGAGGTTCTGATAACGGAACACATTATTCCAATCGGTGTGGTGAAGAGTTAATTGTATTTAATTAGAAATATTTTAAAAGTAAGCAATAGACATTAAGTACTTTGAAAACAACAGCATCAGGCGAAAAAAACAAATATCTTCCGCACCGCGTGAGGGATGCGCAGGGTTTAGCTGTAGTAGTAAAGATTTAATTTGACATTTCCATTGTAAAAGGTCGATGCAGACTTTTAAGGATTCAATACATTTGGAGCGGGGAGCTATCAACACGGGATGTTTATAATCTGATACCGACAGTTATTGGAGAATCAAACTCTATAGCATCTGGTGGCAGGATAACTATTACTAATGAAAATGGAACTTATGGGCACAATATGATGCAGATTACAACTGATGATAGTATTAAGGTATTTGATACAGGTCAACCGGATAATCCAGATGGCCCGAGAAAACATGGAACGGTTTTTACAAAAATTTATAAAGAATCAAATACTCAGTCAATCTGGACTTTGACACCAACTAATTAGGAAGAGATTTATATGAAAAAAATATTTTTAGTATTGCTTATGTTACATTCAATAATTTTACTTGCTGGGAATTTTACTAGAGAAGATGCATTGCAATACTATAAAGAGAAAAGTAAAATAAAAAAAACTATTATTGTTAGTACTAATAACTATCGCGATCAGATTAATCCTGATTTTAAATCCGATAAAAAATATACTGTAATTAGTTTAACAGGCAAGGAAACTACTAGTACAGATTTAATATATGTACAGTTTTTCCCAGAGGTTGAGACAATACATTTAAGTGGAGCTGCAAAAATAAATGATAAAGATTTAAAACTTATATTCAACTTGCCAAAATTAGAAATATTAAATCTCGATAATACAAATATCACAGGAGAAGGATTTAAATATTTAAAAAACCTCCCTTCTTTACAAGAAATTGATTTAACTTTCACAAGAGTAACGGATGCAAATTTACAGGAGTTAAAGAAGTTTAAGACACTGAAAAATATTTGGCTTTATAAAAGCAAGGTTACGCAGAAAGGTGTTGATATGCTACAAAAAGAATTGCCAGGTTGTTTTATCTCTCTTAAACCACAGGATTAATAATATACGTGATATTTCTTGAATTCATTGGCAAGTAATCCGCATTTTGCACAATGTTTGAGTTAAGCGATGTTGCCGTGGATATATCAAGTTTCTGACACGGAAAATCGGCGATGTGCGAAGGACAAGGATGTCCAAGTGCCGCGGCTCCATGGATGGAGAGGGGCGGCCGCAAGCGAACGGGCTGCGACAATGATGAGATGTGGAACAGGTTCAGGCACTTTGGCCAGGTGGTTAGTGAGCCTGTCGAACTACTCAGAAACCGTGGGCAGTGTTTGAGGCACTTCCTGGATAGGTTGGGTAGATAATAAAATAATATGACACAGTTTAATACAAGAGTATACGATACTTGTTTCGCTTCAATGGGAGCGGGAAAGAAATAGGGAAAAATAAGTTAGTAAATTTTCCGAGGAAAAAGATGGGTAACAGAGCAGAGCAGCCTTACAGGTGGTAGCGTAGATATATATGTAGCAAATAAAACAACCCTTAGTGGAGCAGTAATAGCATCAGATATAGACAAATTAAAGCTTGACACAGGTAGTTTAGAGTATAGAAATATAAAGGACAGGGACAGAGGGAGTAACTTTGGCGGAGGCGGCAATATCAGCAGCGGAGCTGCACCAAAGAGTAATTCACAGAGCCTAAGCGTAAGCTATGGATTTACAGATAAGAGGCAGACCAACTTTGCCACAATAGGTGAAGGGGGGATAACAGTTAGGGATGGGAAAACAGATCTTAGTAAACTTAACCGGGACACAACCATATCCCAGTATAATACAAAGGATGGAGGCCTGCAGGGTGGATTTACTGTGGACAGTACAACGGTTAATTTTGTGACAAGCCCGATAGAAACAGTTAAAAATACAGTAGCTCAGATTGAAAAAGGATTGGGTGAAGCTAAAGATACTGCTTTACTTATATATGATGAGACAGGGAAAGTGGTTGATAAGGCAAGCAACTGGGTTAACGATCATCTGTTTACTAATGATGAGGGGAAAACTGAGAATACAGAAAAAGGAGGATCAACTTCTGAGCAGTTAGCCTTCAATCAACTTATGTCTGACCAGAAGATGGCTGAATACAGAGAAGCCGCAGCAAAAAGAGGAATTCCTACCGAAACGACAAAAGAAATTATGGAAGATTCAGGTTGGGATGGAGATCCTATAGATAATTCAATGAACCCGAAAGTTATTAACCAAATGAGTATGACTGAATTGAAGGCTGCCGACTTGCCTGAAAAGTATGGTGCATGTGTATTTTTAACAACTGTATATTGTGTAGCTGATGCGTTAGGTGTTGAGTTGACACCTAAAGAAGCTGGTGCAGTGTATAATTATGCAAAAAATCAAAATCCCCCTTCAATAGGAATTGATTCAGACGGTAATCCGAGTGCATATTGGGTTGACAGTTATCCTGGTTTACTTAAAGCAGTTGCAGCAGTAAAAAATGTTGATGCCAGTAATATATCGATACCAAACAGTTATACAGATTGTAGTACACCTGATTTAAGCAATAATGCTACTAAAAAGATTATAGAGGCATTAAAAAGCGGAGGTTCCGCAGAAATCCGTTATGGTGCTGATCCTAACAAATCAACAAGTTCTGCTCATTCAATGCGAGTTACAGGTTCGTTTATTGAAAATGGAAAAGTTATTCTAAGTATTAAAGATACAGCAGCCCCGAATACAAAAACTTTTGTGGATACATCAACGATGAAACTTTATACATTAAATGAAGATGGAAAGAGAGTATACAGTAAAAGACCCGTATCTAGCTATTTGCCTATAACAAAGAATAATAATGTAGCTACAAATAATAAATAACAAGGAGAATCTGGAATGAAATTGAAATGGTATCAATTCGCCAGCTTAATATGTATGGTTGTCATTATAAGTTGTAATTATAAAAATGCGATATGTGAAAATAATACAGTGAATAGTATAAAAGATGGTTCTGTCGTTTTATTCAGTGAATATGAATTTATAATAAAATTTTCTAATCTCATTTATGAAAAAGATGGGAAGGAAATGAGAATACCAATATTTCAGGGAACTATGGGTGATGTATCATATAAAGATTTTCTAAAATATTGTGTAGATAAAAAATATTTAGAGCCGAATGTTGCAGAAACGAATTTCATTATAAAAGCACAAAAAGGCAAGTTGACGAAAACATTTCATGAATTTCTTTATTTCTATAAAGGTAGTATTCTTAAAAATGTTGATATAAGTAAACCAAATAAAATTAAAGTGGACGGAGGTGCTCTGGATATCTATTATGATTTTGTGATTAATGGTGTACCCTTTTCACTTCAAATAGGTATAAGTACTGATAAAAAAGAAATAGAAGACGTCGATTCAATTAAATCTATATTTGATGTAAATCTCGACGAGAATATGGAAACTCCAATTTTTACATATAGATTTTGGAAGAATAAGACTAGTAACGATTTATAAAAAAATTGGTTTCGTTCGATGTGAAGGGAACAATAAAAATGTCTCAGAATTAATCCCGCATTTTGCATCATATGTAGTAGTAAAGATTTAATTAGACATTTCCATTGTAAAAGGCCAATACAGATTTTCATTTCAGCGATTCAATACCTCTGGTAAAGGAGAAAATGCTACATTTAAGCTTACAGACAAACAACCGTAGGGATGTGTTAGATGAAATCTAAATTAATGCACTTTAGATTAAGTTAAAAAAACCATACTCCTTTTAATTAAAAACTGTTGACCTGAATAAAATTTTGCCCTCTTTATGAAACCACAAAAAATATTCAGGAAATAATATGACAAAAGAAGAAAAAAGTTGGATACTTTATGATGTTGCAAACTCAGCCTTTGTCCTCATAATGGTCACTGCAATAATGCCTGTATTTTTTAAAGAGATAGCATCAAAGCCCTTATCTCAGTCCCAGGCAACTGCAATCTGGGGATATGCAATCTCAATGGCATCTTTTGTTGTTGCAATACTTTCCCCATTTCTGGGAGCTTTGGCAGACTATAGAGGTAACAAGAAAAGGCTTTTCAATATTTTTCTCTTTGCTGGCGTGGCAGCTACTATGGCTCTTGCTTTTTGGGGTAACTCAGGATGGCTAATATGTATAAGCATATTTATAGTTGCAAAGATATCATGGGCAACGACAAATATTTTTTATGATTCATTTTTGGTTGATGTAACATCCCAAGAAAGGGCAGATAAAATATCTGCCTCAGGCTATGCCTGGGGCTATATTGGAAGCACAGTTCCTTTTATAGTATCAATTGCAATACTGGTGGCAACAGATTTTAATGATTTAATAAAATTTAAACTGGTATTTATTATCACGGCTTTATGGTGGGCTATATTTTCTATTCCACTCATAAAAAATGTTAGACAAAAGTATTTTCTGGAAAAGCCAGAAAGGGAGATTAGAGAAAGCTTTATACGAATAGGGCAAAATCTCAATGAGTTAAAGAGCCATAAAAATATAGTTCTTTTTCTTATTGCATATTTCTTCTATATCGACGGAGTAGATACCATAATAAGCATGGCAGCAGCCTATGGAATAGATTCAGGAGTAGGCACAAACTCTCTTATCATTGCAATACTATTTATACAGGTAATAGCATTTCCCTTGACAGCTCTTTATGGGAAACTTGCAGATAAATTTAGCAGCAAAAACATGATACTTGCTGGCATAATAATATATTCAATTATAACCCTTATTGCCTTTTTCCTTCCTGCGCTTGAGAGTAAAATAGCTAAGGAGATGACATTTTTTGGACTTTCATTCCTTGTGGCAACATCTATGGGTGGGATTCAGGCTTTATCACGATCTTTCTATAGCCAGCTTATTCCGCCTTCAAGATCTGCTGAGTTTTTTGGATTATATAATATTTTTGGGAAATTTGCAGCAATACTTGGACCATTTTTAATGGGGATTGCAACAGACATAAGTGGCAATTCCAGAGTTGGCATATTGTGCATTCTCTTATTGTTCATTGTGGGAGGATTGATGCTTAAATGCATTAAAAAGTAATTGCCAAAGGCCTTGTAACAAAAATATATGTTTTTTAACATAAAAATAAAAATAGAAAGAGGAAGTCATGAAAGAGAGAAGACGAGGGCCAGATGCTATTCTTAAAATGATCAATGCAATATCAATTGTTTTATGGGTGATAATTGGAATTGTTTTTATCATATTTGCAATAACAAACCCTACTCATTCAGGGCTTGCGGCAAGCAGACCAGGCTTCAAAAGCCGTCCACTTTGGGCAGATAGTATAATCTATGGGCTGCTCATAATTCAGATTGTTTTAAGCGTAGCAGGAATAATTTTTAATCTTACAAGGCTTAAGCGAAAGACAGACAGACTAAAGCTTACACTTGTAGTTTCACTTATACTTGGAATTTTCACAATGGTAATAATCTCTATAAAATAACATAAAAATTGCAGAGTTTGTCTTTGTGGCTCAAACTCTGCAAGATATATAAAATCCTACCAGATTTAAGCATTTGAATGAATACTAACTTATTTTTGGAAATTTTTTTATATAAGAAAATTTTTTATTGACACCCACGTTTCTTTTTATAGAAACAAGCAAAAACTGTCGGAGGATATTTAATGATTGAAAGAAAAATACTTCTGGAGGATAGGGAACTGCCAAGGCATTGGTTTAATCCAAACCCATATCTTATTCAGTTGAAAACGCCTTTTTTGCCACCAATGAACCCAGAGACAAATGAGCCTTTGCCTCCAGAAGCTCTTGAGAGAATATTTGCGAAAGAATTGGTTGCACAAGATGGAAACATCACAGATAAGCTCATAGCAATTCCAGAAGAGGTTTTGAAGATATACTCACTGTGGCGCCCAACTCCAATGTTTAGAGCAGGACGCCTTGAGGAAAAGATTGGAACACGATCTAAAATATATTATAAATACGAAGGAGTATCTCCAGCTGGATCTCATAAGCCAAATACAGCAGTGCCTCAAGCCTACTATAATGCAAAGCAAGGTATAAAATATCTTACAACAGAGACAGGTGCAGGCCAATGGGGAAGCTCTTTGGCTTTTGCATGTCAGTATTTTGATATCACATGTAAAGTCTTTATGGTGAGATGCTCTTATGATATGAAGCCCTACAGAAGGCTCATGATGCAAACATGGGGTGCTGAGTGTATACCAAGCCCATCTCCTTACACACGCTATGGCAAAGAAATTTATGACCAGGACAATAATCATCCAGGTTCCCTTGGTATAGCTATAAGTGAGGCTGTGGAGATTGCTGCAGAAAGAGATGACACCAATTACACACTTGGCTCAGTATTAAACCACGTTCTCCTTCATCAGACAATTATTGGAGAGGAGGTCAAGCTTCAGCTAAAGAAGGAAGGGATTGATCCTGATGTCCTTATTGCCTGCTGTGGTGGCGGCTCAAATCTTGGTGGACTTATTCTGCCATTTTTACCAGATAAAATGGATGGCAAAAATATTAAGATGCTGGCTGTCGAGCCTTCTGCATGTCCAACTCTCACAAAGGGTGAATACACATGGGATTTTGGCGATGGAGCTCATTATACTCCTCTTGTAAAGATGTATACCCTTGGCAACCAATTTGTGCCAGCGCCTGTCCATGCCGGAGGGCTTCGCTATCATGGTGATTCTCCTATAATATCGCAATTGCACAAGGAAGGAATTGTAGATGCAGTAGCATACCAACAAAGAGAGGTTTTTGATGCTGCAGTGCTTTTTGCAAGGACTGAGGGAATAATCCCTGCTCCAGAAAGTGCTCATGCAATTAAAGGAGCAATAGATGAGGCAAAGAAGGCAGATGAAGAAGGCAAAGAGAAGACTATAATATTCTGTCTCTCTGGCCATGGACATTTTGACCTTGCCTCATACCAGATCTATTTTGAAGGCAAAATGGAAGATTACGAAATGCCAGATGAGATTATAAAGAAAAATCTTGCGGAACTTCCAAAACGAGAACTTGTTATTCGTAAGTAGCTTAACTTTTCATACACCTAAAAAGGGGAGTTTTTGACTCCCCTTTTCTTTTAAACAATAAAATCACAAAAATTACTTCTTTTCGTTTTCGTCTTCTTTTTCATCTTTAATTGACTTTTTGAATTCTCTTATGCCAGAGCCAAGATCCTTTGCAATTCGTGGAATCTTTCCTGCTCCAAATAATACCAAGACTATAAGAAAAATAATCACAAGCTCGCCTATACCAGGCATTGCAAAAGCATAATTTAAAGTAACATTACTATACATGCTATTCTCCAGATTTTGTCATAAATTAAGTTTTGTCGGCAAAATATTTAAGATCAAAAAACTCAGCAACAGAGCCTTGATAAAATTCCGAAAAACATGGCATACCTATAGCACATAGTAAAAAATATCAAAGACTTTTTAACAATAAAGACAAAAAAATATACTTGCATAAAAATAGCATGTTATAGTAAAATATGAATATATTTTAAAATTTAAAACAGGATTTTGTATGGAATGGATAATTGCTCTTATTACTCTTTCTTTTCTTGAGATTGTTCTTGGCATTGATAATATCATATTTATCTCAATTATAACAAATAAACTGCCAGATTCTCAAAAGCAAAAGGGAAGAGTTCTTGGATTGTCTCTTGCACTTATTTTTCGTATAATGCTACTAGCCTCTTTAACATGGATGGTTAAACATCTTACAACACCTATATTTTCTATTTTATCTCATGATTTTAGTATAAGGGAGATTATACTTTCTATTGGAGGATTATTTCTCCTTGCAAAAAGCACAGTTGAAATTCACCATAAGCTGGATATTGCCCATGGAGAGGGATCTTCTCATCTAAAAGATGCAACAACCTTTGCCGCAGTTATCATCCAGATAGGATTGATTGACATAGTCTTCTCTTTTGACTCAATTCTCACAGCTATAGGCCTTACTAAAATGCTTCCTGTTATGATTGCTGCTGTAATAATCTCTATGATCATAATGATGATATTTTCTGGAAAGGTTGCTGATTTTATACACAAAAATCCAACTCTGGAAATCCTTGCATTATCATTTCTATTGCTAATCGGATTTATGCTTGTCCTTGAGGGCTTTCATTATGAGATACCAAAGGGATATATATATTTTGCAGTGTTTTTCTCTCTCTTTGTGGAAATGCTAAATATGAAGATGAGGAAGAGAAGGGGGATGCTTGTTGAAGATTGAAAGGCAAAAATTTTGCCTTTCAATCTCTATTAAACCTTCCTTCTAAAACCTGCCTTCTCATGTCAACTCTGCCTCCCTCTGACTGTTCATCATCCAGAGTAGTTTGTATATCACTTTCAATAATTCCTGATTCATTGAACTTTATTATTCTTTTGATATTATTTATGTAATCGTATTCCCCTTTTTCTTTAACATATCTGTTTTCATAGTAATCATATACATAAAGGCGCTCAAGCTTTTCTCCGCCTGTTTGATACCATTCTTTTTTGATGATCATATCATCTTTGTAATAATCAACAACAGTTCTCTGCTGGTTTTTGTATTCCGTAGATTTTATAATATTACCTTTTGCATCATACTCCACCTTAAAATAATAATTTATATAGGGGAGCTGGCTTGCACTTACCTCATTTATAAACCTAACCTTGTATTCTGTGTTAAAATATTCTCGATCCCAGTCTGTGTGATATTTTGTAATTATTTTTTCATCTTTACCATATTTGTATACAGGCATTCCTGTATTTATTCTGTCGAAAAGGGCAGCGTATTTAGGGTCAAGTTTAGTTTTTACAAGAGTCATCATTGGGAAAGTCACTGTAAGCACAACCTCTTTGTTATTAACTACAATGGCGAGTTTATCTCCCATTTGGTACTTTTCAGCAGCCTTTGGTATGGCTATGACAATCTCCTTAGAGGCTGAATTTTTTTGATAGACCTTGCCGAGGGGGCTACCAACAATTGCAGCGGATAAAAAATTTTCAGAAAATAAAAGCACAAGAATAAAGGCAAAAAATTTTGATAATTTTTTCATAAATAACCTCAAAATATATTGTTGTTGAACTATTTTTAAATAAAATAAATTAAAAAGTATAATCAAATTTAAAGCTAATTTTTTTATAAAAAGCAAAATTTTTAACTTTTATTTTTTCTTTTAAGGTCTAACTTATTTCTTGACTTTTTTATATGAAATACCTTTTAGTTTCTTTCTGAATAAAGGATGTTATTTCTTTGCCCCTAAGAAAGCCAGAAATTTGCATCTGACTCATCATCTAAAGGAGTTTAAAAATGAGCAAATCACCAGATGGCCTGGTAAGCAGGGGTGCGTATATGCGAGCAGAGGTAAACGGCCAGAAATACTATGGTAAACACCTTATGGTAACTGCCGTTGCCTGTAATGAAAATCTACTCGACATACCTACTGTATCCCGCTTTGTTAAAGAAATGGTCCCTGCAATTGATATGGTACCTTATGGAGATCTTGTTATTGCAAGGTTTGGCGAAGGTATTGAGGAAGGGATTTCAGCAGTGCAGCTAATAGTTACAAGTGCAATTACAATTCACACAAACGATATGTATCGGGATCTATATCTTGATGTTTTTAGCTGCAAATGGTTTGATGAAGCGATCATCATAAAGATGATCAGGGAATTTTTTTCTCCAGAAGAAATAAAAGAAAATGTTGTATTAAGGAGATAGGCAAATGAAGGACGACCACGTTCCCGACCGGTTTTATCCGGATTTTTACCCCCGGTTTAGTTTTGAGCCAACAAAAGATAGGTTTAAAATCATAACAACTGAGCAGGCAGGGGAAGGAATTATTTCCCTTTGTTCTTTTAAGCCGGGAGAAACTGTTTTCAGATTTGCTGGTGTTTTATTAAATGAAGTTACACTTTACACCTTGCAATTAAAACCGGGTTATCATCTTCATGATCCTTTTTTTATGGGCAAAGTGCTTCACAGTTGTGACCCAAATATGAGCTGCGATATGGAAACACAAACCTTCAGGGCCATCAAAGAAATCAAGCCAGGTGATTTTCTTACAATGGATTACGAAACAACTGAGGACGTCCTTTTTAGATCCTTTGAATGTTGTTGTGGTTCGCCAAAGTGTAAAAAATTTATCAAGGGGAGATTATTCCGCTTACAGCATACACAGGAAGCATCAGAGATTCCCTATGCTGTTGCGGGTACTTAAACTATAACCAAAAAGATAGTTCATTAAAGGGCAGAGAATCTGCCCTTTTTTATTCCATTTTATTTAAAAATTTTTTGCAACAACAGTATTAAAATTTTTATCGAAATTTATTCTTCTAACTCTTTTCTTATAAGAAATTATTTATGCCCCGCTGGCCTTTTTTGGATATAATTCATTAGTTTACATAAAAAGCATTTTAGGAATTATTAGTGAAAATTTATTATAAAAAATAATATTCTATTGAAAAAATCTATTTTTTTATTATATTAAATTTATGAATGATAAAGACATAAAAAAAGGGGTTATGATATGACAGGAGCAATAGACAGATATATCACAGCGCAGGTTACTTTCTGGAAAAAACAAAGGGAACAGCTACATGAACCAATTAAATCTAATAAGCTGCCCTTTATTACAATCTCCAGAGAATATGGCTGCAATGGCTATCAGATTGCAGAGAAGATTGTGGAAATTCTCAATTCTCAAAATCCAAATCCTCTGTGGGCAGCTTATAACAAGAATATTCTGGAAAAGCTTATGCAAGATACAGGGCTATCCTCTTCTCTTATAGAAACTCTCACATCTCAGGCAAGGAATAAGCTCACAGATATGATCCAGACCAGCTTTAGTTCTTTTCCGCCTCAGGTGGCAATACATAAGAAACTTGTGGAGACAATAGCGACTCTTGCATTAAATGGCCATGTTGTTCTTGTTGGAAGAGGCTCAGCAATGATAACAAAAAATTTCTCAGCTGGCTTTCATGTGAGACTGGTTGCACCCCTGAATTCCCGCGTGGACAAGATATCTGAAGAGATGAAGATCAGCAAGTCTGATGCGCAAAAGCTTATAGCCGAAAAAACAAGGCAGAGGGAAGAGTACATGAAGGAATTCTTTAAGATAGATATTGCAGACATCCATAATTACGATTTAATAATCAATGACGCAAATTTTTCTGTGGATGAAACTGCAAGAATTATAATTGAGGCTATGAAAGTAAAAGGATACCTTCTAACTTAAAACAAAGATAAATAATATTTCTCTGTGGAAAACTTCCACAGAGAAATATTTTAATTGTAAATATTTTGCGAAATGCAATCTAATTTTTCCAGATCATCTTGTGAGAGTTTAATTTCTGCACCAGCCAAGTTGTCTTTGACCTGATCTCCGTTACGTGCGCCAAATATTGCTCCTGCCACAACATCGTGAGATAGAATCCATGCAAGGGCAATATGATGGGGCTTTGCATCGTATTTTTTTGCAATACTGTCAACTTCATCAACAACTCTTTTAACAGCAGGCCAGTATTCTTTCTTGAAATATCTGTAAAAGAAATTTCTTGCATCTCCTTTTTTGAAAGTTGGATGCTCCTTATACTTTCCTGTGAGCATTCCTGCTGCAATTGATCCATAGGATATTATACTCACTCCATTGGCTTTGCATACAGGCATGGAATCCTTTTCTATATCTCTTTCAAGGAGGGAATAATTTGGCTGTAAAGATACAACCTCTCCACATTTAACAGCAGCCTCAAGCTCTTTACCAGAAAAATTGCACACACCAATGTATCTGACCTTGCCCTGCTGCTTTGCCTTCATCAAGGCTTCCATTGATACCTCAATGGGGACATCATTCACTGGCCAGTGAATCTGGTAGAGATCTACATAATCCATCTTAAGGCGCTTTAAGGACATCTCAAGATCGTGCAGAATAAATTCTGGAGTTAATATCTTTTCGTATCTGCCCTCAATGTTTAGGCCGCATTTTGTGGCTATTATAAGCTGATCCCTCACACCCTTGACAATCTCTCCAATCAACTCCTCGGCATGGCCTGCACCGTAGGCTGGTGCTGTATCTATGCAGTTTATACCACAATCAATTGCAGTCTTTATTGCCTCCTTTGCACCAGCTTCATCATAGTCACTCCACATGGTGCCACCTATGGCCCATGTCCCAAGTATTAGCTCTGTTACCTGAAGTTCACTTGTTCCAAGTTTTCTTGTTTTCATAGTCACCTCGTTTAAGTGAATTTTTTATTTATAAGAGCTCATTGGCAAGAAAAAAATATTTTCCAGCCCTTGATTTGTGTTGACAAATAACAAGTGTTATTTAATGATTATGAAACAATATGCATATTGCGAGGCAAATATGAAAGTTCTCTTCCTCAATGGCAACAATCAAAATTCATCACTTGATAATTTTATTTCCTCTTTATCAAAAATTTTAGAAAACAGAAAATGCTCAGTTAGTGAATTAAAGCTCAGGGATATGAAATTTTCTCCATGCAGAGGCTGCTTCAACTGCTGGGTAAAGACTCCTGGAGTGTGTGTTTTTAAAGATGACGGTGATTTGATATGCAGGGAATTTATAAAGGCAGATCTTGTTATCCTTGCTTCACCAATAATTATGGGCTACCCATCTGCTATTGCAAAAAATGCACTGGATAGAGTAATTCCACTCATACACCCCTATCTGGAGGATGTTGCTGGAGAGGTGCATCACATGAAAAGATATGATTCTTACCCTGAACTGGCTCTTTTATTGGAGAAAATGGAAGACACAGATGATGAGGATATCGAAATAATAAGGGATATTTTTCAAAGATCCGCTCTTAATCTCCAGAGCAAGCTTAAGTTTTTAAAACTCACTACATCATCTCCAGAGGAGGTTGCAAATGCAATTATCAATAATTAATGGCTCACCACGAGGGGCATCTGGCAATACAGAGAAACTGCTTTCTCATTTTATAAATGGTTTTATGGAAACAGAAGGTAACTCAGTTGAACTTATTCACTCTATAGGGGATCGGCCATTATTTGAAAAATCAAAGGAACTCTTTTTGAGGTCTAAAAATCTTCTCATTGCATTTCCTCTCTATGTTGATGCAATGCCTGGGAGTGTAAAAGAACTATTTGAAGCTTTGCAGGAGTGCTCATATAAAAATCCAGATCTCTCTTTAATGTTTATGATTCAATGCGGTTTCCCGGAAACTCACCATACTCGCTTTGTAGCACGCTATTGCGAAAAGCTCTCATCAAAACTTGGAGCTAAATTTAATGGAACAATATGCAAAGGAGGATGCGAGGGCCTTGCTGTGCAACCTCAAGGCTTAGTTGAAAAGGTCTTTGCAGGATTTTATCAGATTGGAAAAAGCTATGGCATGAGTGGCAAGCTCGATCAATCTTTACTTGATAAGCTTGCATATCCAGAGCAGTTATCTCATGAAAATATAAAACAGGTTATCCCAATGGTTAATTCTTTTCTGTGGGATTATCTTCTAAAGAAAAACAATGCTCTGGATAAAAGCTTTGATAAGCCCTATAAGTTGTGATTACCTTAGATTAAATACCACAGCATATATCATAACTACTGTACCACAATTGCATGAGCACCTATATTGTATTAAACGAGATGTCATCTCTCTTGACCTGAAGTGAGATGACATCTCAAAAATTATTCCATTATATAATTGAGAGATAGGGCTCGGAATTCGTCGTTTTTGCTTAAAAATGTTGGATATTTCCCGCTGCTAAAGAAGTGAATCTGGCATTTTTTTAAGCTCTCTGCAGCTTTTGATATTCGCTGTTCAATATCTGGTAGCAGGTCATAGCCGTAACTACCAGTAAGTAGAATAGGGCAGTTTATATCCTCAAGAGATCCATGAATAAAACTCCCCCCTCTTTCTGCAAAATCTATTTGCATCTCAGTGTCTTCCTTTAGAATCTTTTCCCATTTTGATCCGTTGCACATTAGATATTTATTTTTTAGATCTGAGTGGTGAATTTTTTCTCTGAAGGAAATGAGGTGTTCTATATAGGCCTCGTCTGGAGAAATCCCAGGGAAAGATTCTGCGATGATGGACTTTACAAATCCAGGTTTTATCAATGCCATATTCATAGCAACCATTGAGCCTGTGCCTGTGCCTATTATAGATGCTTTGTTAATTTTAAGCTTTTCGCATATTTTTAAAATAGCAGAGGCATTCATTGTCCAGTAATTATCAAAGTCAGTTACATTTGGTGATTTACCGTGAGCGGTCATGTCAAATGTAACTGTGTTGAAGTATGTAGAATAAAAATTGATCTCTGTATCAAAGATTCTTGAGGACATTCCATTGTCATGAATTAATATAAGATTGTTGAAACCGTCCTCTGACTCTGCAAGGGTATAGTGAAGCTTTATTTCGTTTTTGTTAAAAAGCATAATTTTTCCTTTTTTATTTAAAATAATAATCAAAAAGAAGCCTTTTATTCCATAAAAAGATCAAGGAATTAATATTAACCAAGAAAAGAAAATTCTATGTTTTTTTCAATAAATTTTCTTTGTGATTTGACCATAGAAGAGTATCTCTTTAATTTTTTAAAGCAACTTTCCAATTTATTCTATGGGCAATATCCCCTATAGCATTTAGAAGATCCTTGGAAGAAGCATAATACTCCTTCCAGATAAAAATGAAATTATATTTATTAATAATTACTGAAAATAATAAATGATTTTAAATTTTGCTAAGAAAACTATTTACAAATAGTTTGTGAAATGCTATAATAAAAAAAATAATTTTTTCACGGTCAATAACTATGGCATTTCATCTTATAACTTCAAATCGACTTGAAGAGCTTGCAAAGCACTGCTGTCAAATTTTTAAGGAAGACCTTCTTCCCCCAATGTGTCCAGAATTAATTGTTGTTCAAAGTATTGGTATGCGTCAGTGGTTTTCTACACAGATGAGCAGAGAGCTTGGTGTGTGGTCTAACTTTGATTATCTTTTTCCTAATCGACTTACCTCTTTGATAATAAAATCTTTTTATCGTGATATTCCAGATGAACGTTTTTTTGATAAGGATATATTCACATGGAAGGTTATGAAATTTTTGAGGGAACACAGAAATGATAATCTGTATAAAGAGATCATTAGCTATATAGATGGTGATGATAAAAATATAAGGGAATACCAGATCTCTTATAGAATTGCAGATACTATGGATCAGTATATTACCTTTCGTCCTGATATGATTCTGCGGTGGGGAAAAGGCAATATATCACAGGATGAAAAGTGGCAGGGGAATTTATGGAAAGAAATTACGGCTAATATGGCTGTTAAAAATCCCGCTCTTCTTTTGAAAGAAATTTTTGATTCACTTTTGGATAACTCTGCAAGAGTTGAGGATTTCCCAAAAAGAATTACATGTTTTGGGATATCCTATCTGCCTCTTTTTCATCTCAACTTATTAAGGGCTGCTTCTTTTTTCTGTGATGTCTATTTTTATATGCTCAATCCTTGCAAGGAGGAGTGGATGAATCTGTCCACAGAAAAGGAGATAAGCAACATATACAGGCGTGAATCTGAAAAATATGCAAGAAAGCTAATAACAGGTGAAGACTTTGAGGAGCTTCAGCATATTGACCGTGGCAATAGCCTCCTTGCATCATGGGGAAGATCTGGCAGAGACTTTTTAAACTTTCTGTATATCTCCTCTCAGGAGCTTGTTCTTAAGGAATACTTTGATGACTTTGAATCTTTTGTAAATCTCACACTTTTGCATAAGATTCAGCAAGACATACTCTTTATGGCAAACAGAAGAGAGTTAAATGATAACCATCAGGAAGAAATAAAGGCAGACAGCAGTATAACAATAAATTCCTGTTATTCTCCCATGAGAGAGATGGAGGTCTTGCGAGATTATATAGTGGATCTTTTTAATAATAATCATGATCTTGCCCCTCAGGATATAGTGGTTATGACTCCAGATATAGAAAGCTACAGTGGATATATACAGGGAGTATTCGGCGCAACAGAGGAGGGCATTCCTCTGATACCATTTTCAATTATAGATAGAAAACTCATATCAGAAAGCCCTGTTATCACTGCATTTTTTAAAATTCTGTCTATTGATGATAGCAGGTTTTCGGCTTCTGAGGTGCTTTCTCTTCTCATGTATGAGCCAATTGCTATGAAGTTTAACTTCTCCTCAGATGATGTTGAGAAGATATCTCTATGGGTAAGGGAAAGCAATATCTTCTGGGGAATTGATGAAAAATATAAAGAGGATCACGGGCTTGCTGCTCTTAGAGAAAATACATGGGCCTATGGCGTAGAAAGAATGCTACTGGGAACAATGATGAGTCATGGGGATGAACTTGTCTTTGATATATTGCCATATTCTGCTATTGAAGGTGGGGAGAGAGAGGTTCTTGGTAGATTTATATTTTTTTTAGATAGGCTTTTTTATTTTTATAAAAAAACACAGGGCAGCTTTACACTGGCTCTATGGGCTGAGATTATAGGTGAAATAATATCCACATTTTTTGATGAAGAGAAATTTTATAATGATATACGTCCATTGATAGAGGCTATTGAAAAACTTTTAGCTATTAGTAACGAGTCAGGATTTGATGAGGAGATCACAATTTATCCTGTGATGGAGTATTTAAAAAGCTTTACTGCCACAGAGAGGGGAGGGAAAAACTTTATTACAGGTCATGTAACATTTTGCGAAATGCTTCCCATGAGAAGCATACCCGCAAAGGTTATATGTCTTGTTGGCATGAATGAGTATTCTTTTCCAAGAAAATCAAAGCCTCTGAGTTTTGATTTGATTTCCCTAAAACCTCGTAGAGGTGATAGGAATATCAGAGATGAAGACAGATATTTATTCTTAGAAACGGTAATATCCGCAAGAGAAAATCTTTATATAAGTTTTGTTGGTCAGGATATTGTTACAGGGAAGGAATATAATCCTTCAGTTGTTGTAAGTGAATTGATTGAATATATAGAAAAAAATTATATCACTGCAGATAGAATTTCTCCTTTGAATTATATATTTACAAAGCATAAACTTCAAGCCTATCATCCTGAATATTTTTTGTCAGAGAATAAAATCTTTACATATTCATTATTACGAAAAAAAGAAGCTCAGTCTTTTCTTGGTAAAAGAATTAAAGAGGTCTTTTTTGAATCTCTTCCACCACTTACAGATGAAGAGAAAAATATAAATGTAGATGATCTGGTGGTGTTTTTATCAAATCCTGCGGAATACGTTTTGAAGAAAAGACTCGGCGTTAAATTGGATATCAATATATCTGAAATAAAGGATGAGGAGGATTTTTCACCTGATAATATTGCAACTTATAATATAAAATCAAGTATACAGGAGTTGCGTCTTAGGAATTTTGATAAAGAAAGAATTTTTAAATTCTTAGCCAAAAGTGGCAATTTGCCACAGGCCTCTCTTGCCAGAGGTTTTTATGAAAAGAATTATCTTTCTGTTGAAAGTCTTTTACGTAAGATTGATATTTCTGGTCATAAGAGTCAAGAGGCGGTGAGTCGAACTATTGGTGATATAAATATATCAGCAAAGTATACTCTTTATGGAGAAAGGCAAATTTTTTTCAGAGTGGGCAAGCTCAGGCCTAAGGATATCTTGAAGGCATGGATTTATCACCTTATTGTCTCTACTGTTAAGGATAATGTTTCCACTTCATTTGTAGCAGAGGATAAGTCCATCTCTTTTAAAGGAAATGAATTTGATGAAAAAAAATCCGCTTTTGATATAATTAAGGATCTTCTGGATATTTATATAATTGGCATGGAAAGCCCTGTCCCATTATTTCCAGAGAGCTCTGGAAATTTTGTATCTCAATATATCGAAAAACATGATGAGAACAAAGCTCTTGCCTCTGCAATAAGTAATTTTAAAAATGATTATAATAAAAGTGGTGATGCCTTTAATCCCTATGTGAGGAAGGTCTTTGGTGATAGTTATACCTTAGATGAGGATTTTATTCGATATGCAAAAATTGTCTATGAAATCCCCTATAGAATTAAGGAGGAGTTTTAATCATGGAAAATTTTGATGTATGCTCTGTTCCATTATCTGGAGCGAATCTCATTGAGGCAAGTGCTGGAACAGGGAAGACATATAATATAACAATGCTTTTTTTACGAATGATTGTAGAGCTTAAGTTTTCTGTTAATGAGATCTTAGTTGTAACCTTTACTGTTCCTGCTACAATGGAATTGCGAAAAGAAATAAGGGATACTATAGCAAGAGCCCTTGAGTTTTTAACCTCTGTTTTGTCTGAGAAAGAAAACACAACGGATATAGATGAAAATATAAAAAAAATTATTCTTAGTGCAAAAGATGATTTTACTGTAGTCCAGAGACTTAGGAGCGCATTAAAGACTTTTGACGAGGCATCAATTTATACCATCCATTCCTTTTGTCAACAGGTTCTTTCAGAGAGAGCCTTTGAGAGTAAAGAGCTTTTTTTAACTGAGATAGTTACAGATGATTTAATAATTGAAAGGCTTATTAAAGATTTTATTAGAAAAGAAATTTATACATTGCCAGAAAGCCTTGCAACTATGGTAATGAAATATTTTGATCTGTCAAAGCTCTTTTCGCTTTATATAAGGAGGCCACTTTCTTCAGAGCTTATCATCAAACCAAAGGAAGAGCTGCCAGCTCAGGAGGAGTTCCTACAGATGCTTTCATCTTTTGACAAAGCCTTCCAGGAGGCAAAAGCAGCATGGCAAATGGAAAGAATAGATATAGAAAATTTTATAAGGTGCAGAGAAAATTTTAAGGGAAATACAAAAATTGCAAAAAGACCTGATTACTATCTCGAAATTTTAAATCAATTCATGGAAAATGGTTTTATTTTTATCTATAATGAATTCTCTGAATCTTTACAAAGGCTTACACTGGAAGGAATATCAAAAGATATATTGAAAGGGAAAGTAATTCCTGATAGTATTACATTTTTTAATTTTATGAGCAAAGTGCATTTGTGTTATGAAAAAATTTCGGACTTTGTTAAAAAATATGCTATTGCATTGAGGTATGAGCTTTTTACTTTTATTGATACTCAATGGGATAAATTAAAAAAAGATAAAGGCAAAAAGAGATACAATGACCTTATTATTGATCTGGCAGAGTCTCTCAAAGATGATCTAAAAGCTGAGACTCTTATAGCGAAAATATCTACAAGATATAAAGCTGCATTAATTGATGAGTTTCAGGATACTGATGATCTCCAGTATGAGATTTTTCATAAAGTTTTTATAAAAACAGGGAGTATTATTTTTCTTATAGGGGATCCAAAACAAGCCATATATAAATTTAGAGGAGCAGATATTTTCTCTTATATCAATGCCTCAAAAAATGTTAGCAAACGATATACACTCAATTATAATTACAGATCCACACCTGAGCTTGTTCGGTCTATAAATCTTTTATTTTCCATAAAAGAAAATCCTTTTATATTGGATGAGATCAAATTTAATGCAGTGGAACCTTGTGCTAAGGATGCAAAGCAACTTGTGTCAGAGAATAAAACTCAGCCAGCTATTGACATATTTTTACCTGACTTGCCTGGCAACAATTCAAAAGGGATACAGGAAGAGCTTGTAATTAAAAAAATTCTCTGTGATATTCAAAGCCTTACCTCAGATCGGTTTTATTTTTCTACAGGTGAAAGGATTAAGGCCTCAGATATTGCAATTTTGGTGCGAACTCATCATCAGGCCACGAAGATAAAAAAAGTACTTTCAAGATATAATATCCCATCTGTTATGCGTGGGCATGAAAGTATTTTTAAAACAGAAGAGGCAGGGGAAGTTCTAATTCTTTTATCTGCCATTGCTTTTCCTTCAAGGATTTCCCTTGTAAAAAAAGCTCTTGCTACAAAGCTTATGGCTAAGAATTCTCTCGAACTTTTTGCTATACACAGGAAAACAAATGAAGGTGAGAACTTTATTTCAGAATTTACAGAGAGACTTTATTTTTACAGGGATTTATGGCTCCACAGGGGATTTATGACTATGTTTATGATGCTTCTTGATAAAGAGAACATCACAGTGAGGATCCTTGCAAGGGAAGAGGGGACCAGTGTTTTTTCAAATATTATGCACATTGCAGAGATACTGAACAAGGTTTCCTTTGAAGATAGATATTCACCGGATGAATTGATTTTATGGTTTGAGGATGCTGTTGCTAATGAACTTTCTGGAGAAGAATTTAACAAACGGATTGATTTAGATGGAGATGCTGTCAATATTATAACAATGCATGCCAGTAAAGGCCTTGAGTATCCAATAGTCTTTTGTCCTTATTTATCTGATATAGGCAAGCTATCCGAGGATTTCTTTGTCTATCACGATCCAGAAGCCTGTAATAAGCCTGTTATGTTTATAGGGGACGATGATGGAGAGATTAAACCTATGGCAGAGAGAGAGAGGCTTGCTGAGGATTTGAGGCTTATGTATGTTGCATTGACAAGGGCAAAATCTCAGTGCAGGATTTATATAATTAATCATAAAGAATTTTACAGTTCAGCTCTGGCCTATATTCTTGCGTCAGATTGCAGTAAGGGAAATTTTAATTTTGATCAAATAATAAATACATTAGGTCATCTTCAAAAAGAGTCCGGTGGCGATATAAAGTTTTCTTATCTTAGAGAAGCTGGTATAAATATAAGCTCTACCGCACAGGCAATACCCCTTGAAAATTTGCAATGTAAAATTTTTACTGGGTCAATTAAACAAAATTGGTCTATTCAAAGCTATAGCTCTATGGCAAGCCGTTTCAGTGATGAAAAAACAGAACCCTATACAAAAAATTTTTTAGATATCCAGGATAAAGTTTTTCCCTCAGGAGCAAAAGCTGGGCTTTGCATCCATGAGATCTTTGAGAAGCTTGATTTTAACCAGAGAGATGATGTAACGCTCACTGAGACTATAAGACCTCTGTTGAGAAAATACGGATTTGATGATAAATGGGTAGATTATCTAAAAAATATGTTTATAGCCACAACAGATTGTCCTTTACCAGAGGCGAATATACGACTTTCATCTATTGATAAATCTCATCGCATCAGCGAACTGGAATTTAATTTCCCACTTAATGGATTTTTATTTTCTGAATTCAGAAAAATATTTCACAATGCTCCTTCATATTCTGGGATGATTTATAATATACTGTCTGACAATGATGAGACTTTTGCTGGTTTGATGAAAGGATTCATAGATTTACTCTTTATGGTAGGGGATAGATATTATATAATTGACTGGAAGTCCAATCTTCTGGAGTTTTATACTCAGGATAATATTGAATCAGAGATGTCCTTGCATAACTATTATTTGCAGTATCATATATATACACTGGCACTTCATAGATATCTCAAGTGGCGAATGGGAAGTATTTATAGTTATGATAAAAATTTTGGAGGAGTTTTTTATATCTTTGTGCGAGGGGTGGCTCAAAATGGTACTGGCATATTTTATGATCTGCCAGATAGTTCTGTAATAAATAATATGGATAAACTTTTCACTGGTGAGTTTTAATATGAGTGCTTTGATTGAAAAAATAAGATCCTCAGAGATTTTTGAAAAGATTGATATATATCTTGCTGATTTTATATATAGCAATAGTAGAGATAAATCGGATATCATTTATATTCTTGTAGCTTTGCTTTCTTACAGAATAAGGAGAGGTGATATATGCCTTGAGATTGAAAAGATTGCGGGAAAGGATCTGAATGAGTTACTTGATGAGAGGTTGTCTGATGAAATTATAAAAATCCCTTCTATAAAACAAATACTGTCTGTGCTTAATAAAAGTGAGGTTGCAGGCTCAACAACAAAAAGATTCCCTTTAATTTTAGATCTTGATCGAATTTATTTTGAAAAATATTTTTTCTTTGAACATGGGCTTGCAGAGATGATTAAAAATAAACTCTCAAATAAAAATCATGAGGCAGATCTGAAAATTAATAAATCGCTTTTTTGCAAATTATTTGCATTTGATAATGAGATAAATTGGCAGGCTATTGCAGCTATATCATCTTTGAGTTTTAACTTCTCTGTAATATCTGGAGGTCCAGGCACAGGGAAAACCTCCACTGTTTTAAAAATAATAGCACTTATGCTTGATCAAAATCATGACTTAAAGATAGCTCTGGCAGCTCCCACAGGTAAGGCTGCTTCAAGATTAAAGGATTCCATTGCATCTCAAATTAAAAGCCTTGATATAGATGAGACAATTGCCCAAAGGATTCCAACAGAAACCTTTACTATCCATAGGCTGCTTGGAACAAGAATTGGCTCTCATGAATTTATACACAACAAGAGCAATCCTCTTGATTATGATGTCATTGTTGTTGATGAGTGTTCTATGGCAGATTTAGCTTTAATGTATAGATTGTTTTCTGCACTAAAAGAAGATTCAAAGATAATACTTCTTGGAGACAGAGATCAACTGGCCTCTGTTGAGGTAGGTGCTGTCTTTGGAGATATTTGTGATAGAGGAAAAATTCATGGATATAGCTCTCTTTTTGCTGGTCAAATTTGTTCCCATATAGGTCAGTCATATAAGGATCAAATAGACATTGATGAAAATGCAACAGCTCTTGCAGATGCTTTGACAATACTAAAAAAAAGTTACAGATTTGGCAGTGATAGTGGCATAGGAAGGCTTTCCATTGCCGTAAGGAATGGTGATACAAAAGAAATAGAAAACTTAGCCGGAGAGCATAATCTTGAGGATATATCTATTATAAAATGTGATTATAGTGAAATCAAAAAAATTTATAGGGAGAAGGCTTTAAATTTTACTTTTCATGTTGGAGCAATTCATGAAGAAATCTTATCGTTTATAAAAGGCTGTTGTATTCTCACTGCCACAAGGGTCGGGATATATGGATTGCAAGCTATGAATAGATTGGCAGAGAATATTCTTTCAATGGAAAACATCATTGCTCCATGGAACAATTTTTATCCTGGACGACCTATTATGATAACAAGCAATGATTATAATCTTTTGCTTTTTAATGGAGATATAGGAGTTATTGCCTCTGATGGGCAAGACTTTAAGGCAATTTTTGAAAGGTCAGATGGTTCTGAATTTAAAGTGAGTCCCGCAAGGCTGCCAGAGCATGAAACAGCTTTTGCAATGACTGTGCATAAAAGTCAGGGTTCGGAGTTTGATGAGGTGATTGTTGTTTTACCAGAGAGTCAAAGCCTGATTATGACAAGGGAGCTTTTATATACTGCAATAACAAGAGCAAAGAAAAAAGTTATTATTGCTGCAGATCTAAAAACTATAAAAGAAATGTCTCAAAGGCCTATGGAGAGAATGACTGGCTTGAGAGATAGATTGTGGAATCTATAGTGAGACCTTTTGAATGTATTCTCTCAGGTATTCTCTCAATAGCTCTCGCAGGACAGGATCTTTTTCACTGGAGTATATGTCAAATAAATGAATTATGTCCTTTGAGTTTTTGATGCGCTGCAAAGAAAATAAAGCAGCAGTGCGGACATACCTTGAGGAGTCATTTTTGAGTTGATTAAGAAGTATTTCTGATTTTTGAGCGTGCCTTAAGTTTCCAAGAGAGTTGCAAGCCTCGGCTCTGATTCTGTAGTCGTTGTCATTCAGACAGTCAATGAGGGCATTAAAGGCCTGCTCCTTTTCACTTATAACCCCGAGGCAGTATATGGCCTTTATTCTAATATCAAAATTTTTTTCTGATTTTGCTATAAAGGTGATTCCAGATATATTGCCGCTTTTGCCAAAGGTGATTATTGAATCAAGGATAGCTTTTTTTATATCGTCATCTTTTTCTGTTTCAAGCATTTGGGATAAAGTTGCAGCAGCCGAGGAGATTTTTAAAATCCTCAGGGTTTGAATTGATGTCAGAGTGAGTTCTTTATTCCCTTCTTTGATTATGGACAAAAGTATAGGTGCAGATTGAGTATCTTTAAATAAAGCAATTGCCTCAATAGCTCTTTTTCTTGCCTCTAAGTTTTCATCGCTTTTTGCAATCTGTTTTATTTTCGTTAAAGACTCTTTGATCTCATTTTCTGTGGCGCACTTTATTGCATATATCCTGACAGATTTATTTTCATCATTAAGGAAGGATATTACAAGATTTTTGAATCTTACATCATAGAGGTAGTTTAGAGCCTCTAAAAGATAAATTCTTTCAACAGGATTTTGGCTTTTGCTTAAAATTAAGAGCTTTGGCAGAATTCGGTCGTTCCCTTCTTTTTTGAGGAGCGATGCAGCTTTTTGTCTAACCTCAGTTGATGGTGAGATAAGTTTATCAGCTATATGGAGAGTAAAAATTTTCTCAGTATGTAGATATTCAAGAAGATCTATTTCAATTTTGGAGTTGTTGGTTTTGCTAAGTATTTCTATCCATGTACCTGCGATCTCTGTTGATGGATAAAGTTTTAGAGTTTCGATAATTCTCATTCTCACGAGAGAATCGTCATCATCGAGATATTCATCTCTCAGAAGAGATGGAATGTCTTCTGGATGATTTTCTTTTATATAAGAAAGAGCTTCTTCATAAGCAGGAGATTTGCCTTTTATTATTGCTTTAATAATCTTCTTTTGCTCCATGGCAAAGGAAGAAAGGCTCCCCGTAGCAATTAAAAATAGGGCTATTACTAATTTCGATAGCTTCAATTTTATTCGTAAACTCCATGAAGATATGTTATTGCAATAGCCTTGGTTATGGTTTTGTCAAGGGAAGTTTGATTTTTTTTGATAAATTGATACATTATCATCATGATTGCACCTACAAGCATTGATGCAGCAACAGATGGCTCAATATCTCTTTTGTAAACTCCGAATTTTTTTAAGGTTTCAATCTCCTTTGAAATTATTTCAATGACCCGTGCAATAAAAACAGAAACCTTGTCAGATACCTCATCATCAATACCGGAAATGTCTCTGTATATTAATTTGATAACAATTGGCTCATTTGATAAAATGGAAAGGCAGGCTGCTATTCTGTTATCGACAAAATCTATAATCTTATTGCTATCTGCCTTTTTATCCAGAAAGTCTTTAAGATCATCTGGATCAAGAACCTCTTCAATATCATCACAGACGTTTTCAAGAATTGCATATAAGATTTCTTTTTTATTGCTGAAGTATTGATATACAGTTCCTCTTGCAATATCAAGATGATCACAGATCTGCCCAATGTGAGTGCTCTGGAAGCCCTTTGTTAGAAACATTTCTTTGGCAGTATCTATTATTTGTTGCTTCCTTTTTTCGCCTTTAGGTGGCATTGGTTTTACCTCATAGATTGTATAATTATTGTATTCAAATTTGTGCTTTTAAAGAGATTAAACCTATATTTTACGTCCCTTTGTATTTTTATTGCCCATGGATCTAAGCCTTTCAAGCTCTTCTCTTATGGGGATCAAGGCTTCATTTAATTCCTGAATCATCTGTTCTGCTTTGTCCTGTAATTCCTTGCTCATATACACCTTTATTTTTGATAGAACCAGCAAATTTATTATTTATATAACATTATCGTAAAAATAACGGAAATACAGGAATTTTTTATTATCTATATAATTTGGTCAAGTCCAATTTAGTGTGTAATCCTACCAGAAACATAAAAATTATTTACCACTCCAGTGACTTTTCTTATTCCATCGTTCATTCTGCTCTTGAAATATTCCTGTCATCAACGCATATACACTATACTCGTTTTCAATCACATTATCCATCACCTTTGTCCTTCTCCTCACTTCTCGTATTACTCGCTCAATCAAATTTGTGTTCCGTATTGTTTTCC
>Ga0208695_1000853_pt1 | contig 29352 bp, 27 predicted proteins | sample AD_UKC111_MetaG_FD_184449 | JGI IMG/M metagenome (GOLD analysis project Ga0208695, IMG submission 184449) | Active sludge microbial communities of municipal wastewater-treating anaerobic digesters from Hong Kong - AD_UKC111_MetaG (SPAdes)... | ecosystem: Engineered > Bioreactor > Anaerobic >...
CATCGACATCGCAGAACAACTCGAGTAAACTGTCCATCGAGGGCCTCTCTTCGGGATTGGACTACTGTTGTGGTGACAAAAGTTTACTCCCGTTTTGAGACCCTCTTCTTATCCCGAACTCACGTTAAATAATAAAGTGTTGCATAATAATTAAGACCAGTATACGAGTTATCGTTTCAATTTCAAGGTAATGATTGTCACAACGATTTACGTGTTCTATCCAGGAAACCGGTGTCATGCATTTTGAAGATACACATTGAGAGTCAAGGGGTAAAAGCAGGTTGCAACAGGGATTGGGGATCAAAACATGAGGGAACTGTGACGAGCGCCGGGAGCGCGATCTTCTGCTACGACGCCAACGGCAACATGACGCAGAAGATCGCCGGCAGCAGCACCAATTACACCTATGACGCCGAGAACCGCATGAGCGCGGTTAGCGGGGCGGCCGCGGCCACGTTTGTGTATGATGGGGATGGTCGCGATCTTTGCACCCCCTCGCAGTTTTTGCACCCCGGTGCATTTCCGGGGGAGCGAAGCGAGAGGGGAAACCGCGTCAAGGGCACCGTGGGTGGCGCGACGACGACCTACATTGGCAACTACTTCGAGTGGTCACCCTCCGGGAAACCCACCCTCCGGGTGCAGGCCGGCTCGACCAGCACGATGAAGAAGTATTATTATGCCGCTGGAACCCGCGTGGCCGAGCGAAAAGGAACCACGCTGTACTGGCTTCTGGGCGACCACCAGCCCTTACAGGGTGCTCCGCGAGGTTCGACCAGCATCACCGCGTATAGCAGCGGCGGAAGCAAAACCGCGGAGCTGCGCTACAAACCGTGCCCCCTTCGGGGATGTTCTGCGAGGGTGAAATGCATTACACCTATGGCACCACGCAATCCACGATTCGCTACGCGTGCTCCGGGAAAACCACCGTCCGGGTGCAGACCGACCAGCGGTTGGACGGCTTTGGCCTGATGGATTACAACGCGAGAGATCAATCATCAGCAACTGGGTCCTGGTGCGTGAAGGGATTCAATCCGTGTTTATCATTGGATCAGACAGGAGAACCAGCCAATCTGCAGTCAGTACGATGCATCCTTGAACCGTAAAACGCAAGTTTGTTGTTCAGTTGGAGTTTCAGAGATCCATCATTTTTTCGTGACTTTGTTGAGTACGTAATTGCGAACTGGTTTCAATCCACGCTCCCCGTGTGGGGAGCGGCATAACAATTTCATAATCAGGTGGGAAATCCTTGAAAACTGGGTACTTGAAATAAACCATTGGTTTATGGTTAAGTAAAGGTACATCTTGTCTCTTTGTAGACAAATATCCTGTTTCTTAACGTTGGCTGGTTTCCCCTATTGTAAGAATTATTTTCAACGTGAGTTATTCATGGGGAAGAAGGCAAGACCTGCGCTTGCTAGACTGTCTCGAAACGACAGGCGGAAACAAGTCCGCAGATGCCTGGCAGGGCGCTCAGGGTCGCCGGCATCGCGAAGTGCAAAACCCTGTTGTACCCCTAACGGGGCACGCGTACGTCGAGACCATCTCGGCGAAAGGCTCAACGGCACAACAAAAAATCCTTACCCTCTTCGTTTCACTCGAGGGCTAACGATACTAGAAACGGCTGGAAACGCAATCCAAAGCCGTCGGAGGAGGTGTTTCTTGTCACTATCGTCTATCTCCAACCAGGTGAACCACGCCTTAGCGAAAGTCACCTGGGATAAAGAGCAAATCGCAAAATTCCAGGCAGAGCATGGCGTGGTATCGGTGAAAAAGTCTCTCCGACCTGACGGTGACCCAACCCAACCGATTCCAGTTATCCTGAGTGTTAATACGCGCCGGACCTATTTTCAGACAGCCACTTTGTTTTTCAAGCGAGCAGAAGAAATCACCGATGAGGGTTTATTGGTCACATTACTGGATCCAAACATCATTATGACTACCTTCGAAGAGCACTACGCCGACGCTGCGCCGGGAACGGTCAACAAGCTGTTGGCTGCGGTGGAAAAAGTACACCTGGGCTGCGTGAAGCTTGGTTGGACCAAGGAACCATGCCCAATTACTTCAGAACTACGTGATTGGGTGAAAACATTCCGAGATGACAGCGATGTACGAATGCCAAGGTTTGGTTATAAGCCCGATGATGCTGAGAAACTGGTAGCCCATTTGAAAGACAAGAACTCTATCTATGCTTTGCCGGCTGAACTGGCGTTGTATTGCGGTTTACGAGAAGATGAAATCGCTGGGCTGAAAGGCGAAAACGTAGATAAAGCGCAAAAGGTACTTCATATCACGGGAAAAGGCGGCCGGTATCGAAGAGTTCCCATACCTGATAATTTGCTTGACCAGTTGAATTGCTCGAAGCAATATTTGTTTACCCCCAGTGCATCCTGGCAAGCCGGCTTTCGAAGGACGGTACGAGATGCCACGCGTGCTCTTGGTATCGAGATTAGCGGTGTGCATCGGCTGCGAGCTAACTTTGCCCAAAAGAAATTTCAGGATTTCCTAGTACAGGGTATGGATGAGCGCGAAGCACGCAGTCATGTATCTGAATTGCTTGGTCACACCCGGATCGATGTCACGTATAAATATGTACCGAAGGGGTATGGTTAAGGGAAATAAAACCGGACAGGTTTTATTATTTCTTTCTTTGATTGTCTGGCTCCGGAATTTCAAGCCGTGCGGTGATTCGGACTGGGGGTCGATTGACCTCACTTTGTGAATGCGATGTTCGCGCAAGCGACCGCGGTTGCAGTATGATTGGACATAGCCCCTCATAGGTTATTGGCGTATCATTGATAAGTTTACCATGCTCGCTTCGGAATTACTTAAGCTGGTAAAATCATTTGGATGTTGCTGCTGATCAATTTAAATATGCGAAGCAGCCATGAACCATAAATGAGGCGGCCTGAAAATTTCATCTTAATTTTTCTGCTTAGTTTTCAAAAAACCGCTATCATCAGGGTATTGTCACCTGTTCACTTTGGGTATTCAATTCAAATTGCCTGTTTATCTGATCGGGCACACTTAGACGATACGGCCGGCAAACCATCGAAAGAATTCTCATTTCAGGAATGTTCTTGATCATGTTACCTTACTTAAATCCCTCTTTGTCCATTGATGAACGCGTAGCTGATCTAATGGGTAGAATGACCCTTGCGGAAAAAGTGGGCCAGTTGATGATGCTGGACGCGGGCGGCGAGGATCTTTCCTTTATCAATTCCATGCAGCCTGGCTCGATATTGCACATCTTTGGCGAAAAAGCCAACCGCGCGATGGATCTGGCTGCAAAGAACCGACTGGGCATTCCACTGCTGGTGGGTGAGGATGGCATTCACGGTCATTCATTCTGGAAGGGCGCGACCATTTTTCCAAGCCAGTTGGCAATGGCTGCCAGTTGGAATCCGGCCCTGATTGAGCAGATTGCCCGGGTGACCGCCGAGGAAATGGCGGCGACCGGCGTTCACTGGACCTTTTCGCCCGTGCTTTGCCTGTCACGCGACTTGCGCTGGGGCCGCACCGGCGAAACCTTTGGCGAGGACCCGTTTCTGATTGGTGAATACGGCGCAGCAATGATCCGCGGATACCAGGGCAAGGACCTGAAAGACCGCACGGCCGTGCTTGCCACAGCCAAGCACTATGCCGGTTACTCGGAAACGCAGGGCGGCCGGGATGCTTCCGAGGCGGATTTATCCAGGCGCAAGTTGCGCAGCTATTTCCTGCCGCCATTCGAGCGCGCTGTGCGGGCCGGGGCTGCCAGCTTTATGACCGGGTATCAGTCCATTGACGGCGTTCCATCCACGGCGAACCACTGGCTGCTCACCGAGGTGCTGAAAGAGGAGTGGGGTTTTAAGGGTGTGCTGGTGACGGATTGGAACAATACAGGCCGCATGGTGACCGAACAGAAAGTTTGCGCCAATTACACGGATGCCGCTGTGGTTGCGCTGCGTGCCGGCAATGACATTATCATGACCACGCCGGAGTTCCTGGAAGGCGCCATCGAGGCGGTTCGCAGTGGTATGCTGAATGAAGCAGAAATTGATGCGCCCTGTGCCCGCTTGCTGGCACTGAAATTCCGCCTGGGACTGTTCGAGGACCCGCGTCGGTATGATCCTATAAGAACTGAATACGAAATTTCTCGGGCTGATCACTGCGCTGTCAACCTTGAGGCTGCCCGGCAGAGTCTTGTTTTGCTGCAGAACAACGGTTTGCTGCCGCTGGATGCGAGGAAACCGCTCTCCATCCTGGTGACGGGTCCCAACGCTGATGACGATTTATCACAACTGGGCGATTGGTCATTGGGTTCACCGCAGCACCCGCCCGAGGCGGGCAAACAACCGCGCGAGAAGACGATCACAGTACTAGATGGCATCCGCGCCCTGGCGCCATCCGGCTCGACCATCCGCTATGAACAGGGCTGCTCCATTGTCAATGACGATCTATCTGGGATCCCGGCTGCAGTCTCGGCAGCCCGGGAATCCGATGTGGTTGTTGCCGTGGTTGGCGATCACCTGGATTTTATTGGCGAGTGCAAGAGCACCGCCACATTGGAACTGCAGGGCGGACAGGTTGCGTTGTTGAATGCTTTGGCGGAAACGGGGAAGCCGATGATCCTGGTGCTGGTGGCCAGCAAGCCGCTTGTGCTGCCGCGCTCTGTCTGGCAGTCCTCAGCCATATTTGAATGTTTTAACCCTGGCATGCAAGGCGGCCGTGCGCTTGCTGAAGCGATCTTTGGGTATCTTAATCCATCGGGCAAGCTCACCATATCCTACCCGATTCATGTGGGCCAGCAACCGGTGTTTTACAGCCAGGTGCGCGGCCAACACGGCGACCGATACGCTGACCTTACCCAAGAGCCGCTGTTCCCCTTTGGTCATGGATTAAGCTATACCCGTTACCGATATTCCAATTTGCGTTTGGCATCCCCCGTGCTTTCCAGGGGGCAGGCCGCCGAAATCGATGTTGATGTTGAGAATACCGGTGACCGAGCTGGCGATGAGATTGTCCAGGTCTATGTGAGCGATTTGGTCACTTCGGCAACGTGGGTAAACAAGGCTTTGAAGAATTTTACCCGCGTACATCTTGAACCCGGCGAGAAAAAGACACTGCATTTTGTGTTGCCGTGGGAATCATTCCAGATTGTCAACGCGGATGGATACAGCGTAGTCGAACCAGGGGAATTTGAAATAATGGTCGGCCCATCCTCGCGCGACCGCGATTTGTTAATCACAACGCTGCGCGTAGTCTAATCCGGGAGATTTTCATCTGCAGGGATCGTTGCGCAGGCGAGTTGAACCTGGATGCCGCCATTTATAAACGAGAAGCGCTTTTTGAACCGAAGTCGCGTGTGGCCAATCAAAATTGGATCGGATCCCAGGATGGCAATCTGCCATCCTGGACATTTTAATCGCAACATCGTCCCTAACTGATCGTATAAATTTCGAAGGTCGTGGGCCGAGCGAACCCGGACGCCGTAAGGCGGATTGGTGACAATCCACCCGGCCAGCGCAGGCGGCTGCAGTGCCGAGAAAGCCTGCCGGGTGAATTCTATTGATTCCAAGACCCCGGCGCGCTCGGCATTGGCTTGGGCAGATTGAACCGCTCCAGCGTCCCGATCAGATGCCCGAATAATTGGCCCCGACGCCAGAATAGCTCCATCTGCTTGATCTAAAATCTTGTTCCAGAGCGCCGAATCAAAATTTGGCCAATCCATGAAGGCAAAACGGCGCAGGTGGCCGGGCGGAATATTCCGCGAGAGCAAGGCCGCTTCGATTGGAATGGTGCCCGATCCGCAGAACGGATCCAATAAGGGGTGCTTGCCGTCCCAGCCGGAAGCGAACAGCAACCCGGCAGCCAGCGTTTCACGCAGCGGTGCTTTTGCCACTGCTTTGCGGTAGCCACGCCGGTGCAGGTGGGCGCCGGAGGTGTCGATGCTGACAGTGCACTGATTGTTGACCAGGCGAATTACAATGAGCTGCGCGGGAGTATCACTGGAATCATCATACTTCACGACTGAAACGGGGCTTTGAAGCCGGTCGGCGATAGCACCCTGAATCCTTTCAGCCACCGCGCCCGAGTGGTAAAGTTTTGAGTTATGGCAGGTGACACGCAGAGCAATAGATTGATCTGGCTTTAGGTAGTCTTCCCAGGGTAGGCGGGAAGCTTTTTTACGCAGTTCCGAAAAGGCAGCCGCATAAAATTGTCCGAATCGCAGAAGAATGCGGCTGGCGGTGCGCAGATGCAAGTTTGCCCGGTAAATATCCGCCAGACCGCCCTGAAAAGAAATCCCGCCGTCTTCGCCTTCGTCGCGCTGCGTGCCGGGTTTCAATCCAAGCTGAGCCAGTTCGCGGGCAGTGAAGGCGGCCAGGCCAGGTGCGCTGACAGCAAACAGCTCGCTCACCGGCGTTTGCTCCTATTCAGACTCTTTTCCACAACAATTTGCTTTTGGCGCTCTTTGCGGACAGGATCTTTCTCAATGAAGAGCGGTTCCAGCGTGAAAGGATCCATTTCAGCATAATACATCAAGCTGCCATAGGTCGAAGGAGTGGGGGTGAAGATTTGTACCTGCTCAGGGTGGATATGCAATTTTTCACCGGCAAATTGACGCAACTGATGCATTTCGGCGTCGGTGCAGCCAGGGTAGGCGGCGATCAGGTAGTAGGTGAGGAACTGGTTGCGGCCCGCTTCGCGGTTTAGGTCGTCATACATTTTCTTAAATTCCAGCAGTGAACGGGCGCCAGGTTTACCCATGCGTTCAAGTACTGAGTCAACAGTGTGCTCAGGTGCTACCTTGAGTTGTCCGGAGACATGAAAGTCAACGATTTCTTTAAGGTATTCTCTGCCATGTGCCTTGTCTTTGAGCACCATGTCGTAACGTATACCGGAAGCGACAAAGGCTTTCTTGACGCCAGGGATTTTTCGGATTTTTCGCAGCATGGATAACTGCCGGCTGTGATCGATTTTCAGCGCGGGGCAAATATCGGGATACAGGCAGCGCCGATCCGGGCAACTGCCAAGTTTGAGCTTTTTGGAGCACTCGAAGCCGTACATGTTGGCAGTTGGGCCGCCAACATCCTGGATGTAACCCTTGAACTCCGGGTGCGCGGCGATCCGTTCCGCTTCTTCTAGAATCGACTGCTCGCTGCGCCAGCGTACTGTGCGGCCTTCGTGAACCGCAATTGCACAGAAATTGCATTCGCCGTAGCAGCCACGGTGGGTTGAGATGGCAAAGCGGATGGTTTCGAGTGCGCGAACATCCCCCTGACGGGCATAATAGGGATGCTGATCGAGTTCATACCTTTGCGCATAAATCGCATCCAGACCTGCCTGGTCTGGATACGGGGCAGGTGGGTTTTGCACCAGGTAACGGTCTCCCACACGTTCATAGAGCCCACGTGCAGAAACGGGATCGTTGTTCTGGTAAAACATGTGAAAAAGCTCAATGAAAGCACGTTTATCGCTGACAGTCTCTTCGTGTGCTGGTAGCTGCAGATAATCGGTTGGGGGAGTGGGGGAAATGAAGCTCAATCCGCGCAACCTGGATGGATCTTCGCCGTTTTGGAGGCATTTTGCCAGTTCAACCACCGAATATTCTGCCATTCCGTACAGCAGGTAAGTGGCTTTGGCATCGAAGAGGATTGGCCTGCGGAGAGTATTGCTCCAATAATCATAGTGAGTCACGCGCCGCAGACTGGCTTCAATTCCACCGAGGACGATCGGGACGGTATTCTTGAAATGGCGGCGGATGAGGTTGGAATATGCGATCACAGCCCGATCCGGCCTGCGGTTATTCGTTCCACCAGGTGTGTAATCATCGCTGCGGCGTTTTTTTCGCGAGGCGGTGTAGTTCGCAACCATCGAATCGACGCTTCCGCCGGTCACACCCCAGAAAAGGCGCGGCTCGCCCAGCCGGGTGATGTCATTCGGCGAGTTGATATCGGGTTGGGCAATGATGCCTACGCGGAAACCGGCCTGCGTCAGAGTCTTTCCAATCACTGCAGCGCCGATAAAGGGGCTGTCAATGTAACTGTCACCGGTGATAAGCAGGATATCGGCTTGCTGCCAGCCCAGTTGCTTAAATTCTTCGATTGTTGTGGGTAAGAACACGCTGCACCTGTAAAATGGCATTCCTGGCAGGATCAATCGCCGAGGTTGGTGCCGATGCGCCGCGCGCCGATCAGCCACGGATGATCCGCAGGTACGGGTTTATCTTTGCCGGCAACTTCAGAGAGTGGAACAGCCGTGATTTTTCCGGCTTGCTGGGCAAGCATGATGCCGTACTGGCTTTTTTCGATGTATGAGACGCAGGCCGTTCCAAACTGGGTAGCCAACACGCGATCGGTGGCAGATGGTGAGCCGCCGCGCAGCAGGTATCCCAGGATGGTGGTGCGTGTTTCAAGGCCGGTAAGTTGCTCCAACTGGTTAGCAAGCATCATGGTGTTGCCAGTAAACTGATTTTCCAGACGTTTGATGCGGGCGGCCACCTTTTTTTCATCTTGGCCGCTGCGCCGGCTGGCGTTCAGACTCAGGCTGCGTTCGTAAAAAGCCACATCATCTTTTGAGCGCGATCCTTCGGCAACCGCAATCAGCGAGAATCGTTTGCCTGCCTGGCTGCGTTTGAGGATTGCTTTGGCAACGCTGTCCATGTCATACGGAATTTCCGGCAGGAGGATCACATCTGCACCGCTGGCAATGCCCGCGCCAAGGGTTAGCCATCCGGCTGTGTGGCCGGTAATCTCGACGATGATGATGCGGTGGTTGGCATGCGCTGTGCTGTGCAGGCGGTCGATTGCTTCGGTTGCGATGCCGAGCGCTGTATCAAAGCCGATGGTTAATTCGGTATTCGCAATATTGTTTTCAATCGATTTCGGCAGCGAAATGATGTTGAGGCCGCGCTCCTGCAGAAAATGAGCGCTGGTTTGGGTGTCGCGCCCGCCCAGACAAACCAGACCATCCAGTTTGAGCGCATGGTAAGTATCAACCGCAGATTGGACATGCTGTGGACCGTGCGTTTCCTCCATTTCATGCGGACGATCCTTACTTGTGCCCAGCACTGTGCCGCCTGCCGTGAGGATGTTTGAGAGAGAAGCTGCTTCCAGCCGAACGCTGTGATTTTGCAGCAAACCGGTAAACCCATCTTGAAAACCGATTAGTTCAAATCCTTCGCTCAAAGCAGCTTTACCGATGGCACGGATAGCCGCGTTCAGCCCAGGACTGTCAGAACCGGCGGTGAGTATGCCAATGCGCTTTTTTGTCATTCGATCCCTCCCGAATAAAGCATCAAACCTATTGTACCTGAAATTATCAGTACTCGAAGTACTGGCCTAATCCGATATTTGCGAAGGCATTAGCAATGTTACTTTGTGATATTGCGTTCTTTGGGAGTAAAATAATGCGATCCTAAGCGAAGAATCGAGACAATAAATGAATTCCCAACTCATTGTTGAACAGCCTGACAAGAAGATGACACTACGCAAATTACCGCGCAATGTTTGGGCAGTTAGCCTGACCAGCTTTTTCATGGATATTAGCAGCGAGATGGTTATCAATATCCTGCCGCTCTTTCTTTCCAACGTGCTGGGCATCCGGACGGGCTTGATCGGTGTGATCGAAGGCATTGCCGAGGCCACTGCCAGCATGCTGAAGCTGTTTTCGGGCTGGCTTTCGGATAAGCTGGGTGGCCGCAAATGGATTGCAGTTGCGGGTTACGGCATTTCCACCCTGGCAAAACCATTTTTTCTATTCACCAACAGCGTTGCAGCGATTGCTGGCGCGCGCTGGGTGGACAGAATCGGAAAAGGCATCCGCACAGCCCCGCGTGATGCGTTGGTAGCGGATTCGGTCGATTCAAAGAACCGCGGATTTGCCTTCGGGTTTCAGCGCGCTGCCGATACAGCCGGCGCCATGTTAGGCATCCTGATTGCCCTGTTGGTGGTCTGGCTGGTGCAGAAGAATGCCCAGGTGCTCAACCTGGACACATTTCGTTTAATAGTTTTGATCTCATTGATTCCGGCAGTTCTCGCCGTGCTTTCTTTGGCCATTGGAGCGCGGGATGTGAAATTGAAGGAAAAACAGGAATTGCCCAGGTTTGCCTTCCGGTCGTTGGGTAAGCCTTTTGTTGTGTTTATGGTGATTGTCGGCATCTTTGATCTTGGAAACTCGTCAGACGCGTTTCTAGTGCTGCGCGCCCAGGAGCGAGGCCTGAGTGTGCCGGGCATTCTGGCTATGCTGGCTGCTTTTAACCTGATTTATACGTTGGTCTCTGCACCAGCCGGGCGCATCTCGGACCGGATCGACCGGAAGAAGATGATTATTGGCGGTTGGATTGTGTACGGTTTGATCTATCTCGGATTTGCCTTTGCACAGGTCTCCTGGCATGTGGTTGTATTGTACATTTTGTACGGCTTTTATTATGGGCTGGCTTACGGCACGACCAAAGCCATGATTGCTGATCTTGTGCCTGAGAACCTGCGCGGCACAGCCTATGGTACCTACAATGCAGTTTTAGGGATCCTGGATTTCCCGGCATCTCTGATTGCGGGCCTGCTTTGGCAGGGTGCAGGAACCTGGCAGGGGTTTGGGCCGTCGGCGCCGTTTTTGTTTGGAGGCGGGTTGGCATTGGCCGCGGCAATCTTGATGGCATTCTGGATGCCGCAGACGCTGAAAAAACCGCAAACTAATACGGGGTTTTAATCACAAACCGAGGATATAACGTATCGATGGTGTTTTCGGACAACCATCCGATGATACCGTCAAAATTGACCTTCCACCAGTTGAACCCCTTGGCGAGAACGCCGTTCATGCCGTTGCCGTCATCAAGAATTTCTCCGGCGCTGCCCGCAGGAATGATATCAAATGCCGGATAATTGGTGCCCGGCCCCAGGCGAATCAACGCATCTTGCGTTGTGAACACAGAGTCGCCTATTAAGAAAAGGTTGGAAGTTTGCTTTACATCGACGGTCGCAATCATAAATGCATTGGCGACGCGCCGTTCGCATCCGTATTGAAGGCGCGACGGCGGTTCAAAAATTTCTTCAAAATTCGGCATTGGCCTGGCCGAAGTTTGGTTGCCCGGTGCCATGACAAAGGGAATGAATAATGCATGGCAAATGTTGCTTGGACGGTTTACTACGCGGTGGTTGATCACCATTGTCGATGATCCGCCGCCGTCTTGCGCAACGGCATCCTGAACGTTCAAAGTGTTGCGAATGAAATCGGCCAGTTCAAGGAAGGTCATGCCGATGCTAAAATCTGGCTGGCGTCCGTCAACGACGATCAGGTAGATATGGGTTGAGTCGTGTGCTACAGCAGTCCGTGGAGCGCGCGTGGTGTCCTGAGCGGGGACGAAAGCCACCCCGCCTTCCAAAAGGTGAAACGCAGCGCCGAGACTGGAATATGCTTTCGTCCAAGGTAAGGATCGGACCGTAGCGCAATCGCGGCTGAGGCTGGTAATTTCCTGGTTAATTCTTACGGTGTAACCGATTTTAGCTTGTTCCAAAAGATCGCTTCGGCGATTTTCACCAGCAGAGAGGACGACGGCATCGTAAGGGATCAATGTAGAACCCTGGCGATCGCGAATCATTGTCACCGTTCCAATAACACTCGCAGATGAAGATGGAATAATTAGTAGCGGTCGGTTGAGCTGAAGCACAATCTCTATGCCTTCGCTACTGGCGGGTGTACGTGCACCGATATGTGGAGTGTATAGAACAAGGTCATTTACCCCGCGGGTCGAATTGATCTTGTTGAATTGCTCTTCAAGGAGTATGTTTCCCTGTGGATCTGTAATGCGGATGAATTGTTTCGCCGGTTGATGATAGACGCAATCGTCAATAAAGACCTGCCGGTTTAACGTCCACACCAAGCCGCTGCCGCCGCCAAGGTCCATGAAACGTTTGGCATACCAACCGGATTGTAGCATGCCGTTTTCAGGTGTGTCTGAATTGCCGAAGTAGGATCCATTTACCGCAACAAGAATCCGGCTGCGATTGCCCCAGGTTTGTCCCCAGAAATTAATTGCATCGTCATAACGGGCAGCCATGCCGCGCACTGTTTCCAATCCACCCAGCACGCCGCGGCCAATTGCAGTTTCAAGTGTATTGGTCTGCCCATCGTTGGGATCAGAATCAACTATCTCCATCCGTGCAACATAAGCGCGTACCGGTCCAGGGAGAGAGAACTCCTGGTATTCCACTCCAGGTGCCAATTCAGTCCAGCCGCTGCTCGTTTGGTGGTGTCCGGCTGCAATCACCGGGTTGGTAGGGAGCAAGCTGATCAGCAGACTAATCATAATGATGCAATGGGGCAGATAGGTACGCATGGTTCTAGTATAGCACGGCTCCAAAACAGGCAAATAAATAGAACATAAAATCTATTATATGATTGTTATTCAACTTGTAAAGTCGTATAGACAGCCTGCTGGCAGCTTGCTATAATCAATTAAGTCTGACTGAAGCAGGTGAAAAATGGCAGTCATCACCATTTCCAGGCAGTTGGGCAGCCTGGGTTTTGAAATTGGCAACCTTGTGTCTGACAGACTTGGCTACAGAATTGTCTGGCGCGAATTAATAAACGAGGCAGCCCAGCGTTCAGGCGCGCCGGATGTGGCACTTGCTGTCATCGATGAGCTGGGATTATTGGGGGTTACGCCTTCGGCAAAAAACTCACAGGCCTACCTGGATGCGGTGCAGGCCGTTGTAATGGAATTTGCCCGAAAGGGAAACGTTGTGCTCATTGGTCGTGCCGGGCAGCGCATTCTGGCTGGTTTCCCAGGTGCGCTGCATGTGCGCTTAATTGCGCCATTGGATTTGCGCATTCAACGGATTGCAAAAGAGCAGAATATTTCACTCGATTCGGCGCGTGCGCAGATTGAAGCCAGCGATGCGCACCGGCGGCAGTATCTCAAACGTTATTATCAGGCGGATTGGGATGATCCGAGCCTTTATGATCTGATCATAAACACAGGCCGCATCACCAGTCAGGCAGCCAGCGAGCTGATTTGCCTGGCGGCCAGGCAAATTGATTTGGCTTTGGGGGATTGAGAATTTCCTGTCAGGAGCCTGTCTTTGAGCAATTCAGAGAATGGAAAACCGCATTTTGCCGGTCCGGTTGAGGAAACATTCGCGAAAATCCTCGATTATTACGGCATTGATTGGGTGTATGAACCGCGCACGTTCCCGTTGGAGGTGGATGCGAATGGTAACCTGATTGAAGCCTTTACGCCTGATTTCTACTTGCCTCAGCAAGACCTTTACATTGAATTGACCACGTTGCGCCCGCACCTGGCTCGATACAAAAATCGGCGGATGCGGTTGATGCAGCAGCTTTATCCGGATGTCAAGATTAAGCTGCTGAAGCGCCGTGAATTGCGGGATATGTTGATCAAATACGGTCTGATGCAGGAAGCCGAACCCATCCAGGGCACGCAAGCCCAATTGAGAGAACCATGAGCCGCATCCTTCCACCTGATTTTGGCGAATTGTCTCCGGACATCAGTGAAGTGCTTTTTACAGCGGAGCAGATTCAGGCGCGGGTTTTGAATCTGGCGGCTGAAATCAGCGCCGAATACCGTGATAAAAACCCTGTGCTGGTCGGTGTGCTTAAGGGTGTGCTGTTTTTCATGGCGGATCTACTGCAGGCATTGCCAATCGCGGCAGAAGTCGATTTCCTATCTGTTGCGAATTATTCGAATGAAAGCCGGTCGCAAGGATTGGTCCGCCTGGTCAAAGATCTTGAAACGCCTATTGAAGGCCGGCACATTTTGTTTGTGGAAGACGTCATCGACACTGGCCTGACACTCAATTATCTGCTGCGCACATTGCAGGCACGCCAACCGGCAAGTCTTGAGGTTTGTGTGCTGTTCAACAAGCCAGATAAACGCCTGATCGATATTCCATTGCGTTTCATAGGTTTTGATATCCCAGATCGGTTTGTGGTCGGGTATGGGCTGGATTTCCGGGAAAAATACCGCAATTTACCCTATGTAGGCTCATTAAAGCCATCTGTAATTTCTGGAAAACCTGGAAAATAAAAAACACTCCTGGAGCATAGTTTCAACTCCAGGAGTGATAGGTGCAGGGGTCCAAAGTAATCTGTGCCTGACATTCTTCCCTGAATTTGTAGTGGCCTTATTCCTACATCAGGTAACGAGGCCTTCAAATTCTTTCTGGGGATCTCTCATTGCTCCACTTCATTGGGTTCTCCTGACCAAGGGCCCTCATTTTGATGTGAGAACCTGGGATTAGAGATTGCCTCATGAAGTTTCCTTGCTGGAGAGATGTTAATCTGTAGATGCTCGTTGCAATCCTCAACTTGCTGGGATTGTACGTTGCAGTTCAGATTTTCAGGAATGCCAGCGATCCAATCCCTCTGAACTCCCTGCACTTTTATAGTAGTAAAAAATGAGACGCGAGTCAAGAGAATCGTGCCATTGTTCAGACAAGTTTAAGGTTTCTAATCTAATTTTCGATAAAATTAATCAAGTTTTCTAGGAACGTTTATTCATTCGCATAACCGACCACTGTTCAGGTGTCCTTGCGTTGTGTGATCAGTTCTTCAACTGGGTGGCCGTTGACTAAATGGTCGCGGAAGATCCGTTCAAGTTCCTGCTCTGTTCGACAGCGGTATAAGGTTTGATCTGGCTGAATCACCAGAATTGGCCCGTCCTTGCATACATTCAGGCAACCTGAGAGGTTACACTTAAAAAAAACAGGCGAATCGGGGTCGTCCAATCCACGCGAAGCCCGCAACTCAAGTAAGTGTTCATACAAGGCGCGTGCACGGTTCTTTTCCGCGCAATCACCGTTCTGGCAAATAAAAACCTTGCGGATGATGCGTGGGGGATTGGTGGAATCAGTCATCGGAAACAGCGTTAAATCAAAGTTTTGCGAGTAATTCTGCTTTCTTCTTTTCAAATTCCTCTTTAGTGAGGATGCCCTTTTCATACAAATTTCCCAGCCGTTCGATCATTGCAGGAATGTCGTTTGTGGCTGATCCAGAGATGTCAATCGCGTTAAATTTATCTGCAAAAACGCCGGCCTGTTCCATCTCTAATCGGGATTTTGCGTTTAACATGGTGGTCTTAAAGCGGATCGGGTTTCCAATTTTTTTGAAAAGGTTAGCACCCATCTCGCTGGCTGTCAGGATTTCAACGTTACCATACCGAAATAAACGTCCCCAGAAGGACTGGACCATCTTGACATCATTTACCTTCTCGAGCGAAGAATCGATCACGTTCTTGTTAATGATGCCGGAGAGCTGAATGACTCGCCGATTGGTGATCACAATCTGACGGTTCCACCAGATCATGAATTCTCTCACCATGCTGATGAGCGGCAGGATGAGGAGCAAATAACCATAACCAAGCCTATAGCCTGGCAGCGAAATTTGGGCGATGATGAGAATGGCGATAAGGATCAGCATCGCAATGAGTTCAAGAATGATCATCCTGAACAGAACAAACCAATGCTGCCGAGAGACCAAAAGAATTTCTTCCTGGTCACCCAATAAACTTTTGAGATAGTTTCGCATCAGTTTGCCGCTCCTTGTCTAGAATTGCATCAAGTATATGCTTGAATTACCGCAAGCGCAATAATCACCTGCTGTTCAATAATTTTTTCCTTTTGGCCAATTATGGTATTTTGGTTAGAAAATGGATAAAAAAGGCAGCCAGATGGCTGCCTGTGGTGCATCAAATCCGCACTTGACGATTACTTGTCATCCTCTTCTTCGTCATCGTCATCTTCATCATCATCTTCAAAGTCCTCATCATCAAATTCATCGTCCCATTCATCATGGGCATGGCCATGCTCAAGCTCTTCTTCAGTTGCTTCGCGCAGATCCGTGATGGTCACGTCAAAGTACAGGGTCTTTCCGGCCAGCGGGTGATTGAAATCGAGCTGGATCTTGTCGGCTTTGATGTCGCTGATGATGGCAATATCTTCGCTGCCGTCGTCCATGGCAACCTGGATCTCGGTGCCAAGTTCAAGCGGAATTTCTGCCGGGAACTCTGCCCGCGGCACATCTACAAAGCTTTCCGGATCCAGTTCGCCGTATCCATCCGCAGGGGATACGGTCACTTGCTTGCGATCGCCAATCTTCATGCCGGCCAATTCGCGTTCGAGGCCGGGAATGATATTGCCATGACCCTGCAAGAAGGCAATCGGGCCGTTCTCTTCCGATGAATCGACAACCTCGCCATCCACAGTCAGCGAGTAATCCATGACGACGACGACGTCATTTTCAATTTTGGTGGGTTTTGCACTTTCGTTCAAGGGGTACTCCATTTCTGAATAAACCGGATTTCCGGTCATTGTAAACAAGAAATTATATCACAAAACCGGCAGTTGCCTGCCGGTGGGGGTAATTGGAAGGAATGACTACCGGTAAATTACGCCGCCGAAGAAGTTTCGGCAACCTCTTCCGCAACTTTCACGATTTCGAGTTCAATGTGGATTTTGATCTCGTCGCCGACAAGAACACCACCGGTTTCCAGGGCCTGATTCCAGACCAGGTTCCAGTCCTTACGGTTGATTTTGGTGTTGGCGGTGAAACCAGCGCTGGTGGTGCCCCAAGGGCTTTTCGCCTGGCCGTTGTATTCCGTTTCCAGCACCACGGGCCGGGTGATATTCCGTATGGTCAGTTCCCCGTAAATTCGGCCGCTATTCTCGTTAACCTTCTCAACCCGGGTGCTCTTAAAGCTGAGGAATGGATATTTTTCAGCTTCAAAAAAGTCCGCCGAGCGCAGGTGGTTATCGCGTTGAGGTTCGTTGGTGTTGATGCTGGCGGCTTCAATTTGCACATCAACGCTGGAGGCAGCCAGGTCGTTCTCGTTGAACTCAACCGTACCACTAAAGCGTTCAAAGCGGCCTCGCACGGTCGAGATCATCATGTGGCGGACTGAAAATTCGACCAGTGAGTGGGCATTATCAATTTTCCAAGACATAGAAGTAACTCCTTGTTACATAAGTGTGAAAATGTTATCTTATAATAACATATAGATAGTATATAACTAATTGTATCTAATGTCAATAAAAAGATCGACATTATCCGATTTACTCATCGAACTCTTAACTTTTGCCGGTTGCTATGTCTTATCGATTAGACACATGCAGACAGGGCTACTGTCCGAATACTTCACATAATCCGCTTTGTTGAATCCGATCCAACTCGGCGAAAACAGCATCAAAGGGTAGATCAGTGCTCATATGATCGGGAATGATTTGATTCCAGGGAAGGCCTGCAAGTATCTGCGACCCATTTTCGCGGATATCCGCGCAGAATTTTCCGATCAGGTCTTTTTCAGGTTGTAGCAGCACATCAGATTTGCTGCCAGCGAGTTGGTAAAAACTGGCATCGGTCAAATACTTCGACCAGTACTCGATGCCTTCGTTATCAAGCAAAATAACATGATGCCATTGAATTTGATATTCTTTTTCTAATTGTTGCAGGAAGGCAGATGATATGCTTCTTTCATTTGAAATCGAAAACGATCCAGCCAGATCGCTATCTACATCCTTGCCGGTGGGAAAGACAGGTAGGAAATTGAGGCTGGCTGGCTCTGCCTGGTATGAAAAGATCATCCACAGAGAAACCAGGGCTGGAGAATTGCTGTCCAATCGGTCAACATGCACCAGCAGTATATTGGATTGGCTCAATGTCTCTTGAGAAGGCAATTTGCCCGATTGGCCGTCCTCTGGGGCGACGATCAATTTGGCAGCCTGCAATCCAAAAAAGAGAAATAAGATGAAAGCGAGGAGGGCTAGTAAGATCCCTATCTTGCGCATGGTCAGGGTCGAAGTTTGTTGAATGCGTCGTTTTTTACCCGGCCTGGCGGCGTTCCAACTACACCAGGATCATTTTGCTGGATGATTTCTCTGAACACCTTTGAGAAGGTATGCCCGCCACCTGAAAGCAGATTGGCTGTTTTGTGTGCAGACTGTGAGGGATTGGTTGCATTAAGGTCAGCCATGACAGCCATGCCAATGAATAACTGCGCTCTCAATTGCCCGGCTGCCTGTGACAGCCACGCGCTTTGTTGATTGACCTCTTTGTATATAACTTCCCCGGAATTTATTGTACCATCAGGTAAGGAAAGACGGGTGATCCATAGCAACGAGTTCCCCTGGTTATTTTCAACCATCACCTGGCGCACAGCTTCGTAACGGCGCAGCATGCGAGTTTCGGTCGTCAAGGTTGCATCAGAAGGTTTCCCGGTCATTTCAGCATAGCGAATGCTGACGATCGGCAAGTTGATTGCGCCTGCCTGATATAAACCCCGTAAATAGTCCACCTCGTTAATTGAGCCCCCTGTATTGAGTGGGAGAACCTCTAAACCGCCAGCGATCAAATTTAAAGCTATGCCGTTTTCCTGCAGCCTGGAGAGTACAGTGGTGTAAAAATTCCAGTAAGCCGCCGGATTTGGTGCTGTTCCCCAACCGGCTGGTGTGTTTGCACCGGGAAACAGCTCGATTGCTTGCAGAATATCCGGATAGCGCGCTGTCAGCATCTGTATCAAAACTGCAGTCAAATTGGGATTCGGTCCCTGGTCGGTCATTGCCCATGTTGGCGGTTGCGTGATGCTCAGCATGACGGCAATCTGGTTTTGGCTGGCAGCCTTCATCACCTGATCAAGGATGGAGAAATTTGGCGTTGTGGTCGGGTCAGGCATCAGCGCAGCCCAGGAGAGGTCGGCTGTCAGCCAATCCAGGCGCAAGGTTCCAGCCAATTGCAGAGCTTGTTCAACCTGTGGACCGTCCAAGTTGATTTGCGCGCCGTACCCGAATTCAAAAGAGCCGGGCGTGCCGCGTGCTGCCTGCACGGCTGGACCACAGCCTAACGAAAAAAGCAGGACTGCAAGCAACAGGGAAGCCAACCACCGAAAATGCATAGGTTACCTGGCCAAAATGTAGAGGTTGATCAGGAAGCCGCAAATAAAGCCGGCTGAGGATGCAATTAATATCAAGATCAAAGCTTCGCGTACAGCCTGGGGTTCGAAAAGGCGGTAAATCCGCGGTAAAAGGCGGCGGATAAATTCCGACTTGGTGAGTGTATTTATTACAAAATCCCAGAAGAGGATTTCGATACGGTGAGTAAACGGTACATTCATGTTCATTGAGCCCCCCATTCGGTTATCGCGACTCTGACATTTTTAAGATTTTTCCACTATCGCTGGCAACTACGCGGACTGTTTTTTCCAGGGTACGACCGCTGGCGCTGGTGACCTTTGTCGAGAAGATCAACAAAACCTGGCTTTCGCCTTGCATCTTAACCTTGGGCGAGCGGCCTTCCATTTCGGGGAAACGCCGATAGACCTGGCGACAAATGGCTGTTACCAATTCCCGTTCCATGGTTTTACCGTACCCGCCTGCGCATAAATGCTGGCAAATCAAGATCATTTGTGGAACCAACGATCGCATCGGCGGTCTCGCGGGCTGGAACGGCTGCAATTGGAATGGGTTTTGCGGCAGTTTCCGAGTCAGCCGATGATTGGGCCTGCGCGATACGCGGCGGTAGAGAAATGGGCACGGCCGTTGCGCCTAAACCAGTGATCACCAGGATCACCTGGGTGCGGTTGTGCATGCGCACGTCATCGATCACACCCGGAACGATCTCTGCCTGTCCGTTGGTACGTTCCTGCAGCTCGTTGAGCGCTTCCATGACTTCGAAGAAGGTGAGATCAGAGCCGCCAGTGAAGTTTGCAATGATGCCGGTGGCATTTTCCAGGTTGATTGACTCGATAAGTGGATGATGCAGCGCATATTCGATCGCCTTGCGGGCTTTGCCTTCACCCTCTCCTACGCCAATCGAAAGCAGCGCACCGCCGCCGTTTTGCATGATCCGGCGCACATGCGAGAAATCTACATTGATCAATCCGGGTTGGGTGATCAACTCGGTGATGCCCTGGATCCCCTGGCGGAGCACGTCATCCGCAAGGCGAAATGCCATTTCCAGCGTCAGATCCGGTCGAGCAATCTTCAACAGGCGGTCATTCGGAATGGTGATGAGGGTATCGGTGAAGGGACGCAGTTTTGCCAGGCCTTCGCGGGCATTCTTCTGCCGGCGGCCAACTTCAAACGCAAAAGGCATGGTGACAATGGCGACCGTGACCGCACCGAGCGAACGTGCAATGCGCGCCACCACAGGGATGGATCCAGTACCTGTTCCGCCGCCCATGCCGGCGGCAAGGAAAACCATATCCGCACCCGCCAATGCAATTTTCAGCTCCTTGATCGTCTCTTCTGCAGCGCCTTCCCCCATTTCGGGATTGCCACCAGCACCCAATCCGCGGGTGAGCTGCGGGCCAAGCTGAATTTTGACCGGCGCAAGTGAATTACGAAGAGCCTGGGCATCCGTGTTGGCAGCAATAAAATCGACTCCGGTCAATCCTAATTCGATCATGCGATTAATCGCATTCGAACCCCCACCGCCCAGGCCAATCACTTTTAAGACGGGCGGTTTCATATTCAAGGGGACCTGTTGGATGGGTTTTGCAGGCATCGTGATATTCATGGCGGTTTACCTCTCTGATAGTTGTGTTGCAATACTCATGCCATCCCCGCGGATCCATTCAACCCGGCAACCGGCGCGGCGCAGTTGATCGAGATCATCTTCCTGGAATATTTGATCGCCCCCGATCAGGGTAACCTGTTCAGCCAACGCGGCTTCAGCCATATTAAAACCAACTGTGGGCTGGTGCTTTTTGACGAAACCTCGAATGACGTTCCAATCCCAATCTGAGAGTCCTTCCGGGTAATCGGGCAGCAGCAAATAATGGCGCAGTGGGTGAGCTGATAACTTTCCTGTTGGAAAAGAATTTTCATTGACATTTGTGGAGCGGGTGACATAGTTGTTTTTCTGCACCCACTCCCTGAGTACCACCCCGGCGGGTCGTGGAGTGCCGTCCGCGGCGAAGAGCGCATGGTTTTGATCAGGGCTTCCGGATGCCGCGCAAAGGAGCCAGAAATTGCATGCAATGACCGAATCGGCGATTGGCTCCAAGAGGGCGCTGTTTTGTTCATCCTCTGCAGTGATTGTTCCCACACACAGGTTTGCGATTTCTGTGTACAGAGTCGTCTCAACTGCGTCTATTTTGGTCGAAGGCAATCCGGGCAACCCGGCCTGAAACAGGATGACCGGAGCCGCTTTTTGCAGCACAGCCTGGCAGATAGCCTGGTACCACTCGTTGATGCGAAAGCCGCGTTGATCCTGACTTTCTGCTGGTGTGAAATACGGCCGTGTTTCTGGCCAACGTTCTGGCCCTCCGCTGCCCCAATCCAACGGTTTATTGTGCGTCCAGGCATATGCCGAAAGGGTCAGATGATCGAGAAACTGGTTTTGCTTGCGCCGCTCCAGCGACTCGAGTGCCAGGCGTAAAAATGCGGTATCCCAAAAGTTGCCGCCGGGTTCGAGCGGAGGAAAAACAGGCAGCAAGCCGGCTTGCAACGCCTGCATTGCAGGCGGTAATAGGCGGTCGAGGAAACGATCGACGAGGCCCTGCTGGGTCCATCCGCTGGCAGGCCAGGATGCTCGCGAATTTGGGCGGTCGAAGAGCACAATGTAGCGTACGCCCCAACGTGCATAGGCGTTGAACAACAACTCCAGCGAAGCAGCATCGAGCGGCGCATCCAGAGGCAGGTTCATACGGAGGACAGGTTGAATTCCAGCCTCAACCAACCCGTGTAAAAAGGGTTCAGGCACGGCGATCCGATCATCTGCCTGCAACACCAGCCAGGATGCTCCCAGGGCCTTCAGGTGCGGCAGCCATGTTTGCAGATCCAATTCACGGAAATGCAGGGTATCGGGAAAGTAATGGTAACCAATCCGATTTTGGTAAGTCATGGTCAGTTCAGGTGCATCCATAAGGTCCTCGCTGAGTGAGCTAACCGCAAGGATGCAATTAATATGCCAATGATATGCTGACATGCGCCTGAAAGAAAATGTGAATAAATTGCCTGTCAGTTTTGAAAAGTGGGCCAGGTAACAACTCGATGCTGCGCTTGCTGATATAATTCACTGGATGATATTAGTTACCGGCGGCACGGGTTTTATTGGTCGAACATTAGTACGCCATTTAGTGACAATGGGAAGCCCCGTGCGCACTTTATTGCGGCCGTCCACCCAATCTCCATCGCTGCCGGTCGGCGTTCCGGTCGATGTTGCGGTATGCAGTCTGCTGGATGAACGTGGTCTACGTGCTGCCATGAAGGGGGTGGATGTTGTTTTCCATCTTGCCAGCGCAGAGCGGTTTAGCACTGGAGCAGATTTGACCAGGGTTGATGTTCAAGGCACTCAAATGGTGGCTCAGGCAGCCGCTCAAGTTGGGGTGAAGCGTTTCTTTTATTTGAGTCATATCGGCGCAGATAGGGCGTCCGCTTACCCGGTTTTGCGTGCCAAGGCGCTGGCCGAAGCGGCAATCATCCAAAGCGGCGTGCCTTACACAATCTTTCGCAGTGGTCCTGTTTTTGGTGAGGGTGATTCTCTCTTCAGTGGACTGGTTCGCCTGATGCGCATGCTTCCCATCGTTTTTATGATGCCCGGTGAGGGGAATAACCTGCTCCAGCCGATTGGGGTAGAAGACCTGGCTGCCTGCCTGCTACTTTCGCTCGAAAATGAATTCCATCAGAACCAGATATTTGCAATTGGTGGGGCGGAATACCTCTCACAGCGTCAAGTGGTGAAGATCATTGAGCAGGCGACCGGAATGCGTCGAATCCTGCTTGAAGTGTTTCCTGCCTTTGTTCGAACCCTGGCTTTGTGGTACGAGCAATCTTTTCACCGTTTCCCGTTATCGATGTTCTGGCTGGATTATTTAGCTGCGGACCGCACCTGCCCAGTGGATACCATCCCGCGCATGTTTGGTCTGCTGCCTGCCCGGCTTGGACCGCAATCTGCATATTTAAAAAATGTAACTCATCCTAAGAAACAAAGGGTCAAACAATAAAGGTATGACATCCTCCAATCCCCAAGGGTTATGCGTTCACGCTCATTTTTATCAACCCACTCGCGAAGATCCGCTGACGGGAAAAATCCCGCAGGAGCCTGGAGCGGCCCCTTATCACGATTGGAATGAGAAAATTTTTGATACTTGTTACCGACCGATCGCTGAATTGAATGTGTTTGAACGCATCAGTTTTAACATCGGACCGACGCTGTTCGATTGGATCATGGACAACCACCCGGAAACCGGGCGGCAGATCGTCGCGCAGGCGCATGCCAATCTGGAGCGCTACGGCGTGACCAATGCGCTGGCGCAACCTTACCATCACAGCATCCTGCCGTTGGGAACCTACCAGGATAAGGTCACGCAGGTACGCTGGGGCATCGCTGATTTTGAGCACCGCTACGGCTTTAAACCGCAGGGCATGTGGCTGCCGGAGGCTGGCGTGGATTTGGAAACGCTGGCCGTGCTGGCTGAATGCGGTATCCAGTTCACCATCCTGGCACCCTGGCAGGCTGCCGTGCCCAATGTGGATGTGACCCAACCCTACCGCGTGATACTGGCAAATGGAAAAGAGATCACCGTCATTTTTTACCAGGCGGAGCTCAGCTCAAATATCAGCTTCAATCCGCAGGCGACCGTCAACGCGGATGATTTTGCCCGCAGCCTGATCTACCGCAACCTGTTCCCGCGCGCGGGCGAGACCAGCCTGCTGACGATTGCTTCGGACGGCGAGCTGTACGGCCATCACCAGCCCTTCCGCGACCGCTTTCTTGACCGCCTGATGGATGGGGCGCTGTCCGGCACGCCGCTTCAGGCCACCTTCCCGGCCCTGTGGCTTAGAAATCACCCAGCCGAGCAGACCATTGCCATTCGCGACAATACTTCGTGGAGCTGCCACCACGGCGTTGCGCGCTGGTCGACAGGCTGCAATTGCACCGAGCACAGCGATTGGAAGCAGCCGTTTTTTGCCGCCATGCAGTGGCTGGGCGGCGAGATTGACCGAATTTACCTGGATATGTCCGCCGGGTTGATCCGTGACGCCTGGGAGCTGCGCCATGCCTACATCCAGGTGGTGCTGGGGCAGGTGAGCGCGGAGGAGTTGATCCGGGCGCATGCCGCGCACATGCTGGACGACGGGCAAGTGCGTGCCCTGGATCTGATGCTGAAGGCGCAATTCGAGCGCCAGCGCATGTTCACCTCGTGCGGCTGGTTCTTTGAGGACTTCGACCGCATCGAGCCGCGCAACAATGTGGCTTATGCTGCCCAGGCCGCCTGGTGGGCGCTGCTGGCCAGCGGCGAAGATCTGACCGAGGGCATGCTCGACCGGCTGCATGAAGTTGCGAGCTGGCGTTCAGGCCTATGCGCGGATATCATCTTCTGCCGCCAGTTCCGCAAAGCCAGCCAGTTCTACAAGGATTGGGCGCTGCCCAAGCGTACACTGCCCGAATGGAGCTGCGAGACTTGCAGTGACTAGCAATTAAAGACTCTCGGAATTCTTCCGGGGGTCTTTTTAGTCGGTATACTTCCTTTTCCATTCGTACAACCGATTCAGTGCCTCAATGGGTGACAGCGTGTTGATATCCAGTTCCTTTAGCTCATCCAGCAACGGGTTGGTCTCCGGGAAGAGCGCCATTTGCTGCGACATGCCAGGCGTGATCTTGACTGCCTTGCCGGAGGACAACTCCAGTTGTTGCATGATCTCGCTGGCGCGCTGGATGACCGGCCGCGGCAGCCCGGCGAGCTGCGCCACGTGGATACCGTAGGAGCGGTCCGCGCCGCCGGGGACGATCTTGTGCAGGAAAACGACCTGCCCGCTGGCTTCACTGACGGCGACGTTGTAGTTGCGCACGCCGGGCAGCAGGTCGCTGAGCTGGGTCAGTTCGTGGTAATGCGTGGCAAACAACGTGCGGGCGCGCAGTCCTGGATGATTGTGGATATACTCGACCACCGCCCAGGCGATCGAGACGCCGTCGTAAGTGCTGGTGCCGCGCCCGATCTCGTCGAGGATCAGCAAACTGCGCGGCGTGGCATGATTGAGGATATTGGCGGCTTCGATCATTTCAACCATGAAGGTGGATTGCCCGGCGTGGATCTCATCCTGCGCGCCGATGCGCGTGAAGATGCGGTCGACCAGTCCAATGCTCGCTGAGGCCGCCGGCACAAAGCTGCCGATCTGCGCCATCAGTACGATCAGCGCGGTCTGGCGCAGGAAGGTGCTCTTGCCGCTCATGTTGGGACCGGTGATAATGCGCACCAGTTCGCCGGGTTCGAAGACTGCATCGTTGGGCACGAAGCGCTCGCCTTTAAGCGATGTTTCAACCACTGGATGGCGCCCATCGCGAATCTCGAGGTGAGTATCGGTGGTGAGCTGTGGGCGAACGTACTTGCCTATCGCGGCGGCTTCGGCCAGCGATGCCAGCACATCCAGGTTGGCCAGCGAGCGCGCGGTGGAGAGCAGGCGCGGACTGGCGGCAGCCAGGCTGGCGCAGATCTCGCGGAACAGGCGTGCTTCGATTTCTCGGATGCGTTCCTCTGCGTTCAGCACCAGCGCTTCGTATTCCTTCATTTCAGGCGTGATGTAGCGTTCGGCGTTGACCAGCGTCTGCTTGCGGATGTATTCAGCCGGGGCGTTGCCGGTATTGCTGTTGGAAATTTCGATGTAATAACCGAAAACTTTGTTGTAACCGACTTTGAGGTTCTTAATGCCGGTGCGCTCGCGCTCGACCGTTTCGAGATTGGCAATCCAGTCACGCGCGTGGCTGGAAGCTTCGATCACATTATCTAGCTCACTTGAGTACCCTGCGCGGATGACACCTGAATTTTGCAGCGTGGCAGGCGGCTCACTGCTGATGGATTGCTCGAGCAGATCGAGCTCCTCGCTGCACAGGTTAAAACCTGCCATAGCTTCGGTTAAACCGACGGGTTGGTGGGCAAACAGCGCGAGCACGCCTGGCAACCCGCGCAGGGTGTGGCGGATGGCAGTCAGGTCGCGCGGCCCGGCGTGCCCGGAGATGACGCGGTTGACCAGGCGCTCCAGGTCGCCCAGCGGTCTCAGCGCGGCGCGCAGTTCAGCGCGCAGCATGCCGTTCTCTACCAGACTGGCCACCCCGTCCTGGCGGTGCTGGATGGCAGCCGGGTCAAGCAGGGGTTTGCTGACCCATTGGCGCAGCAGGCGCTTTCCCATTGGGGTGACGGTGTGATCCAGCACAGACAATAACGATCCCTGCACCTCGTTGGTGCGGATGGTCTCGGTCAGTTCCAGGTTGCGGCGTGTGGCTGCATCCAGCGTCATGAACTCAGCCAGCGAATAGGTCGAGAGCGAATTGAGCAGTTGCAGCGCAGACGGCTGGGTTTCTTGCAGATATTGCAGTACTGCTCCAGCTGCGCGAACTGCCAGGGGCAGCCCATGAAGACCAAAACCGTCCAACGAGCCAGCTTCGAAGTGCCGCAGCAGCGTTTCCTGGCAGCGGCCAGTTTCAAATCGCCAGGCTGGCCAACGGGTTATGGATCCTGGGAACCCATTGCCGATCTCGCTACTCTCTGGCAGCAGCACTTCGGCCGGGTTCAGACGGATCAATTCAGCGCGCAGCTGGCCGGCAATATCTGCACCTTCCAGCTCGGTGGCAGCAAATTCACCCGTGGTGATATCCACATAAGCCACCCCAGCAAGGTTTTCGGCGGGAAATACCCCGACCAGGTAATTGTTTCGGTCGCCCTTGAGCAGCCCCGGTTCCACCACCGTACCGGGCGTGACGACGCGCACGACCTGGCGCGGGAACAGCCCCTTAACTGGCTGGTCGCCGACCTGCTCGCAGATGGCGACGTGGTAGCCTTTTTCGATCAGGCGCGCCAGGTAATTCTCCACCGCGTGGTAGGGAATGCCTGCCATGGGGATGCGCGTGCCTTTGGCGACGCTGCGCGAGGTCAGGACGATATCCAGTTCGCGCGAGGTGGTTTCGGCGTCCTGGTCAAAGGTTTCGTAAAAATCTCCCAGGCGGAAGAAGAGAATCGCGTCGGGATACTGGCGTTTAATTTCGAGATATTGCTGGCGGATGGGGGTGACGTCGTCGGACATGTGCTTGATTCTATATTCTGCGCGGATATTCGGCAAGCCCCGGATGCTCAGAGAATGAAAACCCGGGCACGTGCCCGGGTCGGAAATCAGATTGAGTGAAGAATCAGACTTTTGTGCCGCACTCGCCGCAGAATTTAGCTCCGGGCTGCAGTTTCGCGCCGCACTTGGCGCATTTGTCGTCGAATTTCACTTTTGCGCCGCAGTTCGGGCAGAATTTAGCGTTGGTTGCGAGCGGTTCATTGCACTGCGGACAGGTGGCGCGGATGGTCTCATTCCAGTTGCCTTCCGCCAGCTTTTTGTCTTCTTCTGCCATGGCGGCATGTGCCCAGATCTCTTGGACCGAATGTGAAGCCTGCGCCGCACTCATCTCGACGCCCAGGTCAGGTGCGCATTCCTTGCACAGTCCGCGCTTGTTGTTCCAGCAGCTCTTCTTGCACACCCAGCTCTGGCAGCGCGGACATTGGACGAAATTGGGTCGAATCTCACGTCCAGCTTTCAGAAAGGCGTCGTCGTGTGCCTTCTGCCAGGCCGAGGAACGCACCGATTCGCCGACGGTGGCCGCGCTTGAAAACACACCGCCGAACAGGCTGGAAGCGGTGTTAAGGACGTTGGCAATATTGCCCGGAGCCCAGGCAACGAAGGTGGTGCGGTGGCCCGAGCCGCAACGGTCGCAGAAGAATTCAAACTGAAAACCGTTGTCGGTGCTGAGGTCGTTGTAATTGCGGCTAAATTCGATGGCTTCAGTCATGCGTATCCTCCCTGTGAATATGCTATTTGATTATAGCAAAGGTTCGTGAAAACATCTGCAATCAAATCGGAACGAAGTCTCATCCGCCTGGAATTTTACTTGCGTATATAATTATCGAATAATAACCCCGGAGGAACACATGACTGATGTGATGTCTGACCGTCATCCTGTATTGCAGGATGTCGAAATGATGGTTGGCACCTGGGCGTGGGGCGATCGGTACATCTGGGGATATGGCCAGGAATATGGGCAGGATGAAATTGCGGCTGCCTTTCAGGCGTGCATCCAGAGCGGTATGCTGTTTTTCGATACTGCTGAAGTGTACGGACAGGGAAAATCGGAGGAGTTCCTGGGGCGTTTCCTGGAGGGATGCTCTAATAATATTCGCATAGCCACAAAGTTCATGCCGTATCCGTGGCGCCTGCAGCGCGCCAGCTTGCTTCGCGCCTTGAAAGCCAGCCTGCGACGGCTGGGGTTGGAAAAGGTTGCACTCTACCAGGTGCACCAACCGCTGCCGCCCATCCAACCGGAAACATGGATGGATGCAATGGTGGAAGCGCTCCAAGCCGGTCTGGTGGAGGCTGTTGGCGTGTCGAATTATTCGCGCGAATGGACCGACCGCAGTCAAAATGCGCTGCTGCGGGCGGGTTTTCGCCTGGCATCCAACCAGGTGGAATATTCGTTGCTCAATCGGCAGGTGGAGAAAAACGGACTGCTGCGGCAGTGCGCCGATCAAGGGATCACGGTGCTGGCCTACAGCCCGTTGGCAATGGGTGTTTTAACCGGAAAATACTCGCCAGAGAAACCAGTCAAAGGCGTCCGCTCAGTCGTTTACAATCAGAAGGTGCTGGCCCGCATCCAACCATTAATTCATTTGTTAAATAAGATAGGTTCCGACCATGCCGGAAAAACTGCCGCGCAGGTTGCGCTGAACTGGGTCATTTGCAAGGGGGCGGTTCCAATTGCCGGGGTGAAAACGCCCGTGCATGCTCTGCACAACGCTGGTGCATTGGGCTGGCGGCTTACAGAAGAGGAAATTGAGCAGCTTGATTTCGTCAGCAACCAGGTCACAAAGGACAAATAGGCCAGAAACTTTTTTCCAGGATTTGCGTATATTGCATGGAAAGATAAAGGAGAATAATGGCATGAATACTTCAAACAAAACTTTACGCAGATCCCGCAGCGATCGGGTTGTTGCCGGCGTGTGTGGTGGATTGGGCGCTTTCTTTGGGATCGACCCGATCTGGTTCCGGCTGGCATTCTTGCTTGCGCTCCTGCCAGGCGGCATTCCCGGATTGCTGCCCTATGCGGTGATGTGGTTGATCATCCCATCTGAGTAATTCAGCCCCCAGTTCTGTTGATTCGCCCAGGGGCTGTCTGGAAAGAGTGTCCAGGCAGTCCCTTTTTTAGTTAAAAAGCAGTCAACAAGGCTGTTTTTAGGTAACGAAAAAAAAGGGCCGTCAATTAGGCGGCCAATTTTCGCAAATTATGGGCAATACTCACCAGCCCCCACTCGGTTTTGACCTTTTCCAGCCCGCGTAGATGGAATCTTCGGAAGCTCATATTGTGCTTGATATGGCCGAAAACCGTCTC
>Ga0208695_1000854_pt1 | contig 29278 bp, 20 predicted proteins | sample AD_UKC111_MetaG_FD_184449 | JGI IMG/M metagenome (GOLD analysis project Ga0208695, IMG submission 184449) | Active sludge microbial communities of municipal wastewater-treating anaerobic digesters from Hong Kong - AD_UKC111_MetaG (SPAdes)... | ecosystem: Engineered > Bioreactor > Anaerobic >...
ATCAAAATCTATCTTTTTGCAGGAGAGCCATTTATTTATAATTGATTTTTCCAGAAGAAAAAAGGCTGTGCAGGTCCATAGAATGCTGTTTGTAAATTTAGCTGATATGCCCAGAGCTGGTTGCCATAATCAAAATGCCACCATTCTGTAGTAAAGTTAGTAAATCCACTTTTAATCATTATATTATAAAGCATTCTTCTATTTTGAAGCACTATCTGATCCTTTTCATCTAATTTTCCTTCTTTAGCTAATTTATCTTCAAAATATCCAGTCACAACTATATCATTCATATCATCAAAGTAAGATCCCATATTAAGAAGAATTCCATTTTCATCACATATTGTAAGATCTATAGCTCCACCGGTATTATGAGGTGAAGGTTTCTTTGGATCTGTTGATGGTAGCGATACAAACTTTAAAGTCATCTCCGTTAATTTTTCTTCATCAATATCTGGATTTTCTTTTTTCAGTTTAGCCTTATATAGGTCAAAAAGAGATCGTTGAACTTCCACGGGCCTATAAGCATCATAAACTACAAACTTATAACCTTTCGGAAGCATCCTTGTAGCATCCAATAGCTTTGTATATAATCCTTTTCTCACATATAAAACAGGTAAAGAGTGATTTATGTTTTGAATAAAATATTCTGGATGGCAAATTATCTTTTCCGGGTATGTATTTAATTGAACAAGTTCTTCATGATTTTCAATTATTTCAATATTTCTTATTACTGACCAATTTTCAGATTTATTTGAAGGAATTTCTTTTTTAATCAAAATTTTTTTTGTGTTCATGAATCAATCCTTTTTAGATTAAGATAAATTTACTCTTCGCTCTTTGATATGACTGATAATTACCAGTAGATTGCCAAAAGTCCAGGCTTGAAATATCTCCTTGATTTTTTTCTCACGTTTTAGACTGTTGTTCCCCAAATAGATAAAAAAAGAATTAGTCGGGCGAAGAGTAAATAAAATTTAAAAAAAAGATCTGTAATTATACAAATTATAAAAAATTCAATACTATTTTGCTTAGCCTCCAAATATCATCTTCACCATCTGACCAACAAATGTTCCAAGATAGTTCCCAATTATGTAACCCCAAACTCCGACAAGTATTGAAGGGACGATCAATTTTGTCCAGCCTTTTGCTATACACATGCCAGCTGCTGTCGAAGGACCACCAAGATTTGCATTTGAAGCAACTACACATTCTTCAACACTAAACTTAAATAATTTACCAATACCCAGAGTAAAAACCATGTTGATAATTGCTATAATTAAACAAAAAAGTAATAGTATAGGTGCTTTAGTCACAACAGTCACTATGCTTGCAGGAATGCCAATAACTACATAAAACATATATATAAAAAACATGCCGATTTCATTTGCTCCTGGAATACTGGATAATGATTTTGGGAAAATCGTAGCTATAGCAAGAGTAATTATTGGAATAACAAGGTAAATTTGACCAAAAACAAGCCTAAGTATAAACATAAACCCTGTTGCATTTGAAGGAATAATTGATTTAATCAGATCAGTAAATTTAACGGAAACAAATACAATTAGAAATGCTGCTGCAATACTAGCTGCAATATCTTTTAATGAAATTTCTTTTCTGGTCCAATATAAAGATGCCTGCGTTTTAGCATCCTCTACCCCATTTTTTTTGTTATTTAAAAGCTCATCATCATAAGGATGTGTATAATGTTTTTTAAAAAACCCCAATGTAGGAATTGTTAAGAGAATCAAAAAGGCTATAGCCATGTTTAAGTTATCTGCAACTGTTAGAGAACCAATAATGCTCTGATCTACTTCAAATACTTTCGAAAGAGCCACAAAGTTTACACCACCACCAATATATGAACCAGTCATCATGCCTGCTGGTTTATATACTTGAGGGATCAATGTGCCTAAAAGTAAAGAGGCTACGAAGGCTCCAATTATCGTTCCAAGGGCAGAAATATTAAAAATGCCGAACATTCTTCCGGACTCTTTGATAATCCTTTTTATATCAGCCTGGAATAGTAATAAAGTGACACCAAGAGGAAGAATATAATCCCATACAGCATCCCAGACGGGAGATTCCGTTGGTACGATTTTCAAGTTAGTTGCTAAAAGACCAAAGATAAGAGCTATAATAGCTCCACTAATCTTTGATGCCCATTTATACTTTTGTTCGAGGAATATACTTAAAAATGCAGCAACAACCAGGAATGTCCATAAACTCCATGTATCACTAGCAGAAATAAGTGTGTGCATAATACCCCCTAATACAAAAGATTTAGAACCCGTAAAAATTATCTTAAAAATTTCTTTTTTGTCAATAATTTCAATTGTATAATTTATTAAAATTTCAAATTTTATTCTTTTTAATTACGTTTCATATTAAATATATTAATACTCCTGTAAAAAAATTTAAGATTAATTTTTCTTTTAATTTTTTGTTTTTTAAATATATTGATTAACAGCTTTACATTAAAGATAAAGAGAACAAAAAAAAATGAACAAGAACGAAGATAAAATAAGATGTCCATGGTGTTTGAATGATCCCATCTATATAAAATATCATGATGAACAGTGGGGATTACCTGTACACGATGAACTTAAACACTTTGAATTTTTAACTCTGGAGACATTTCAAGCAGGTTTAAGCTGGATAACAATGTTAAGAAAAAGAGATAATTTTGCAAAGGCTTTTTCAAACTTTGAACCAGAAAAAATTGTTAAATATGATGATAAGAAGATAAATGAACTTTTAAATGATAAAGGAATTATACGGAATAAGCTCAAAATAGAATCTACAATAAAAAATGCAAAAGTATTTTTAAAAATTCAACAAAAATTTGGTAGTTTTGATAATTTTATCTGGTCATTTACCGGTGGGAAACAGATAGTTCACCAGAATCACGATGATAAACAGATACCAGTGTATAATGATCTTGCTGAAAAAATAAGCAGAGAACTAAAAAAGGAAGGGTTTTCCTTTATAGGTCCAACTATTGTTTATGCTCATATTCAGGCGATAGGGATTGTTAACGATCACATTGTTACCTGCTTTAGATATGAAGAAGTTCAAAGAGGTATCGGCACCATTATTGAGTAAAACATAGAATAAAAGAAGGTATACTAAGCCTTTATCTTATGCCCAGACTACCCCGACCACCCACCCCAATAGAACTAATTTTGTGGGTTTTCTTTTTATTCTTAGTTTATCTGGTCTTAAATGTTAAGATTTATGGCACTTTGAAATATCCTTTGATTCCATAGCCAGAGAATGCAATTGGAAAATGTATTTTGTGGAATATCTTATCATCTCCCTATATATCTATTTCAATCGAATTTTCCTTTCCAACCTTTACATTATAGATATCATTATTTTCTCTATATAATTTCTTTCTTCCTGTGGGCGCCCTTTTTACTTTACATTATAGATATCATTATTTTCTCAAATCTGGATGTCAAGATATCTTTTATCATGATCACTTATTTTATATGCTTTCACATTATATTTAAAAGCACTACCTGAAAAACTCTAAAAAATAAGGAAAATTGAATTTATAAAAAATCAGATGCTGTTGCTATATTTATAAGTCAAGATCAATCTTGTAATTTATTTCATAACTACATTAATATTATCAAACAAAACTGCTGGGAAACAACCCATTGATGCAAGATGTTTTTCGTTTTCTATGGCTATAACTTTATTTAGAACATCATATATATTTCCTGCAACCATTGAATCATTTACATGGCCTACTATCTCGCCATTTTCAACATATATTCCAGGTGAAAGACCAACCGAAAAGTCTCCATTTGGAATATTGCCTGAATGCGCCCCAAGAACTGAAGGAACTATAACTCCTTTATCAATACTTTTAATCATCTGTTCTAAGGTCAAAGCTCCGGCTTCTATTGTAAAATTTCTAACATCAGGTTTTGGTAATCTGGATATCTCCCGACAGTAACCATTACCTGTGGATTTTGTACCCATCTTTTTTGCTGTTTTTCTGTCAAAATAAAATGATTGTAAAACACCATTTTCAATAAGCATAACTTTAGATGTGACAGTTCCTTCATCATCAAAGGATCTTGAACCAGGCATGGTGTCATCTATCGGGTTATCATAGGCTGTTATCATAGAACTAAAGATTTTTGAACCTATCTTATCTTTTATTGGAGATATATTATAATAAGCATTTTCAGAAGAAAGAGCTGAGATCATCCTCCAGGCTATTGTATAGAAAGCTTCGGGTAAAAAAAGAACCTTCATCTGCCCACCTGGAGGACATACCTGTTTGTTAGAGGAATTGTATAAATTTAGTAATAAATCAAGTATATTCTGGTCAGTATTTTTAAGGCTTTTAGAGGCAAAAGCTCTCATAACTGAAGAATATGACCCCGGATAAAGCACCATTGGATAAAGAAAATATGAAGAATTTTTCTGGCTGTAATCCACACCATTTGAGTTTAAGATTCGTATTTCTTCTTTGACCATCCCCTGTTCAAGATTTACCTGCCCATCTGTTTTAGTTTTAAGATAATCAATAGTTCGTTTTGCTTCGTCTACAAGCTGTGATGTCCCAATATTTTCTATAGATTTATCGTAACTATTTAATTTTACGGGGTCCCCTGAATTTGAAATCCCATAAGATCCGTCTACTCCTCCTTTAAGAGAAGTTAGAGCGTTTTTAACAAACTGTTCTCTGTCTATAAGATTTGTTGTATAAGCAAAACCTATTTTCCCATCTTTTATCAATGTCAAAGCAATATTTGAAGCAATTGATGTTTCTATATTTTTTAATTCACCATTTTCAAAACTGACATTTGTCATCTCTTCTTTAATATTTCTGATTAAAACATGATCAGCGTTTTTTTTTGCTATCTGCATCAATTTTTCCATAATCTTCCTCCATACTTACTTTCCAAATTTATGGGGATCTTTTAAATCAAGATATAGATCAGGTAAAATTCATCTTAATGCTACCTTCCACCAACCACAAGCTTCTCAATAAGAATATGAGGAGCTCCATGACAGGATCTAATATTTAACTGCCCTTTACCACAACCACCATTTTTGCATAACTCAAGATCATTTCCAATTGCTACTATATTTTTCAGTGTATCATATAGGTTCCCGGCTATGTTAATATCTTTTATCATACTATCAATCTTACCATTTTTTACTAAATATCCATATTGAGCACCAAACGTAAAATTTTCACCAGCAGTTTGTCCACCCTTAGCATCGCAAAGATAGAGGCCATCACCAAGTTTAGATATCAACTGCTCAAATGTAGATTCGCCTGGTTCAATAAATATAGTTCCCATTCTTATAATAGGAGCATATCTATAATCCTCTGCTATGCAATGACCATTTATAGGTTCTCCAAACTCCGCTGCAGTTCTTCTACTATGAAGTCTACCGGTTAAAATCCCATTTTTCATCAGTTGAACTTTTGCTGCAGCGACTCCCTCATCGTCATATTTATAGAAACCAAGCTGATGAGGTATAGTTGGATCATCTTGAATATTCAAGATATCATTGCCCAATTTGTTGCCAAGCTTCATCCTTTCCCGCATAACCTTTGCATCTTCAATAAGATCAGCTTCTGAAAAATGCCCAAAAGCTTCATGAGTAAAAACTCCAGCAAGGCTCTGATTGAGAATAACATTGTAAACTCCACCTTCAACTGGTTTTGCATTCAAAAGATCTACTGCGATCTTTACTCTGCTTTCAACATATTCTTCTTGATTTCTAACATTTTTAAAACCATCACTCCCACCACAAGAAACACGGACATTTTGTAAAATGTTACCTTTTTTGGCTATTAATATTCCAGAGACACCTGTGGTAACAAGTTTTTCAGATATTTCTGTTCCTTCGGTGTTAACATAGAATCTATTGCGAATAAGGTCAAAAATATGAAAAGTTGTTGATGAAATTTCAGGATTTGCAAGAGCAAGATCATTGTATCTTTTAATAATATCGTATTTTTCTTCTATACTGATTTTTTCAGGATCTTCAGTAAGTGGAGGATTGTAAGAATCTTTTATTACTTCTGATTTTGCAAGAATTACTGGTTTTTTAAGTCTTTTGCCAAGTAAAGTTGCATTTTCAATAGCTGTTTTAATAGCTTTAGGAGCATCATCTATAGAGTTAAACGAAATAGATGAAAAACCTCCATTTTTCAGAACTCTTATAACATATCCATCACTGCTATTATTTCCAATCTGATGTAAATCATGATTATCGAATGAAACAGTGGATTCATCCTTTTTTTCGTATCTTATATCAGCAAACTCAGCTTCAACATTTGAAAGGATCTTCTTAAGTTTCTCTATCATAAATCCTCCCTTTTATCGCTGTACAAAAAAATTCTAAATGATAAAAGCTCTTCAAGCTCTTTTAGCTATAAATAATATTTAAACGCTTCTCGATTTTTGTGTGGATAAATTATTATTGACTTAAAGCTATGGGCAATAACAAAACTTCTATAACAATCAATTATAGACAAAATACCTGTTAATATAACTTACTGCATATAGTGGAAATTGATATTTTAATGAATAAACAAATTTAAACTATTGAGGATTTGATTTTCTGACAATATCCTTTATTTTCATAATTCTGACAAGATTGGATCTTTCCAGCTCATTTATTTTCATAGAAACTATCTTTATTGCTGATTCTAACTCCGGAATCATAATATATTCAAGAGCATTTACTCTTCTTCTGGTCACTTCTATCTCTTTTGCGAGAAGTTTTACCTCATTTTCAACCTGACTAAGGTTTATAAGGTCTGACACTACCTGAGAAAAAGTATCTATGGCAATATCAAGTTCACAGGGAGTTGATATTTTAGAATATGGCTGTTCTGAAATATTCTCTATATCAACTTTAAATATTGGAATCCTCACTGACATGACATTCTTAAGCTTTTCATTAAGTGAGATTTTTTTTGTAGGCAAAAAAAGAGCATTTGATAGCTCTAAATCATTCATGACACTTCTGGCAAGAACCATTGAAGAATATGCTTTATTAAGCTCCTTTTCAACCTGCTTTCTTAAATTTTTATAACTATCTATTATGGTAAAGAACTCTCTTACTAGTTGATCTTGCTTATCTTTCAAAAGTTTATGCCCTTTGTATGCAAGTTTCAGCCTTTTTTTTAACTGCATAAGCTGCATTCTTGTAGCAGTGACTTTTATATTCATGAATAAATCCTTTGAAATCTAATTTATTTTCAACTTTCTTTTAACTTTATTTACAAAAACCAATGGTTGATAAAATAGGTACCTGGTAAATATATGCTTTTTATCATTTAAATAATAAAATATTCAGTTTAGCATATTAACCGTTGTTCATCCAGAGAAATAGTAGTTATTTAATTCTTTGTCTTATTCATTAACACAAAGAAGCAAATAGCAAGAAGAACAATTTGAAGTATGAATCTAAAATAAAGAATAGCAAAGCCAAATTACTTCAAATACTTTTCTATAAACTCATCTCGTATACGCTTCAACTCTTGCTTTGGAATCATTTTCAGCAATTCCCAGGAAAGATCAAGTGTTTCTACAATGCTCCTGTTCTCATATTCGCCTTGATTGATATATCTCTTCTCAAACTCCTCTGCAAACCTGTAGTATACCTTATCCATATCACTAAGAGCAGCTTGACCAAGGATGGCTTCAAGTTCTCGGGCTTCAAGACCAGCTGCATAACAGGCAAAAAGCTGATTAAAAACATCTGCATGATCTTCTCTTGTTTTATCCTTTCCGATACCCTTATCCTTCAACCTTGAAAGCGATTGCAAAACATCTACTGGAGGATAAATACCATTTCTGTGTAAATCTCTAGAAAAAACTATCTGCCCTTCTGTTATGTAACCTGTTAAATCGGGAATTGGGTGAGTTTTATCATCTTCTGGCATCGTCAAAATGGGGATCTGTGTTATAGAACCTTCTTTCCCTTTTATTCTACCGGCTCGTTCATAGATAGTAGAAAGATCTGTATACAGGTAACCTGGATATCCACGCCTTCCAGGAACTTCCTGTCTGGCTGCAGATATCTCTCTTAAAGCCTCACAGTAGTTGGTCATATCTGTTAGTATTACAAGCACATGCATACCTTTATCGAAAGCAAGATACTCTGCTGTCGTTAGAGCAAGCCTTGGAGTAGATATTCTTTCTATAGCAGGATCATCTGCAAGGTTAATAAATAATACAGTTCTTTCTATGGCTCCAGTCTTCTGGAAATCTTCTATAAAGAATTGAGCCTCTTCAAAGGTTATGCCCATAGCTGAAAAAACAACTGCAAACTTTGTCAAACTCTCACCCTGTTTTTCAAGAACTTTTGCCTGTCTGGCAATTTGAGCTGCCATACGGTTATGTGGCAAGCCTGAGCCTGAAAAGATGGGTAACTTTTGACCTCGAACGAGAGTATTTAATCCATCTATAGTAGAGATACCTGTCTGAATAAACTCATTTGGGTAGTCACGAGCATATGGATTTATTGGAGAACCATTTATATCTCTAGTTACTTCAGCTAAAATTTTCTCTTTTCCATCGATTGGTCTGCCTTGTCCATCGAAAACTCTTCCCAGCATATCTTCAGAAAGAGCTATTTCAACACCTTTTCCTAAAAATCTAACCTTCGACTGTTCAATATTAATACCACTTGATCCTTCAAAAAGCTGCACAAGAGCCATATCTTGATTGACTTCGAGAACTTTACCATTTCTAACTTCACCAGTTTGAAGTTCAATTTCGACTAGCTCCTCATACTTAACATCTGTGACATTTTTAACAAGCATCAAAGGTCCAACAATTTCAGCTATAGTCCTGTATTCTTTAATCATGAAAGACTCCTAAATCAACAAGTTTATATCATTCATAAGCTTATATCTTTACCAATTTGTAACTGGCAGCTATCTAGCTATCTATAAATGAAAAGATCTTTCTCCATTTTTTATTCATTGATAATTATTAAACTATTAAATTAAGCAGAATATTTTTCTCGTAATTCTTTAAATTCTCTATCTATGTCGTTTTTGATAGATAAAATGGTGTCGCATTGAGATTCTTCAATATACTTCATCCTTGCTATCTTATCTTTCACCTGTTGAGAGATAATATCTCTTATTGGAATATTATCCTGAGCTAGTTTCATAGCTTCATCATGAAAATAAAGTATTATTGAAAGCATATTAAAGGACTTCCTGGAGCTTGTATATGTATCGATTTCATGAAATGCATTCTGGTGAAGATAATCTTCTCTAATAGATTTTGCTGTATCCATAAATAATCTATTTTCAGGAGAAAGAGCATCCAGACCAACTAATCTAACTATCTCTTCAAGCTCTGATTCCTTCTGTAATATGCTCATGGCTTTGATTTTTATATTTGACCATTCATCTGCAACATTTTTCTTAAGCCAATCTTTTATATTATTATCGTATAAAGTATAAGAAGTAAGCCAGTCTATCGCCGGGAAATGCCTTTTATAGGCAAGCGTAGAACTTAAAGACCAGAAAACTTTTACTACTCGTAGAGTAGCTTGAACTACAGGGTCTGAAAGATCTCCTCCAGGTGGGGATACAGCCCCGATAACTGTTAATGACCCTTCTTTACCCTGACTTCCGAGTGTTACAACTTTGCCTGCTCTTTCGTAAAATTCTGCTATTCGAGTTCCAAGATATGCAGGATAACCTTCTTCTCCTGGCATCTCTTCAAGTCTTCCCGACATTTCTCGCATAGCTTCAGCCCAACGAGAAGTTGAGTCTGCCATAAGAGCCACTGAATAACCCATATCCCTAAAATATTCGGCGATTGTTATACCGGTATAAACAGAAGCTTCTCGAGCAGCAACAGGCATATTTGATGTGTTAGCTATGAGAATCGTTCTTTTCATAAGTGGTTCACCTGACTTTGGATCTTTTAGCTCTGGAAATTCTAAAAGAACATCAGTCATCTCATTTCCTCTTTCACCACAACCAACATAGACTATAACTTCAGCATCAGCCCATTTAGCAAGTTGATGCTGAACAACAGTTTTACCTGAACCAAAAGGACCCGGAACACAGGCTGTTCCGCCTTTCGCTACAGGGAAAAATGTATCTATAACCCTTTGACCGGTAAGCATAGGCTCGGTAGGATTTTTCTTTGTTTTGTAAGGTCTGGATTTTCTGACAGGCCACTTTTGCAACATTGTAACATTAATCTCTGAACCATCTTCCGATTTAAGAATGGCAATTGTTTCTTTGACATTAAAATCGCCCTCTTTTATAGAGAGAATTTTTCCATTAATGCCAGGTGGTATCATAATATAATGCTTTAATATAACTGTCTCCTGAACGTAACCTATGATATCGCCCTCAAAAACCTGCTGGTTTACATTTACAGCAGGGATAAAATGCCATTTTTGCTCATAATCAATTGCAGGAACCGACACACCTCTTGTAACTAAATCTCCACTTTGAGCTGCTATAAGATCAAGTGGTCTTTGAATACCGTCATATATCTTTGAAACAAGGCCAGGTCCAAGCTCTACAGAAAGAGGATAACCAGTTGAATATACTGGATCTCCAACTCCAATTCCGGAAGTTTCCTCATAAACCTGGATAGATGCTTTATCACCTCTCATTTCGATAATTTCGCCAATAAGGTTCAGTTTGGAAACTCTGACAACATCAAAAAGATTCGCACTTGACATGCCATCGGCTATTATCAAGGGTCCTGCAACTTTTATTATCTTACCTGTTTTCATCAATTCCTCCACACATCAAAAAAATGAACCACCGAGAGCCCTTTCAACCAGCTTTTTCATAGAATCAAAAGCTATATTTTTTTGACTCGATGAACTCGGGACTATTGTAAGTATTGGATAAGGCTTATTTGCAAGGTACTGTTCTATTTCATTTTCAGCTAACATATATAAACTTTCGGTAATATATATAATCTTGTATGATTTTCGTAATATGGATATAATCTTATTTGCCATAATAGAAGGATCTTCTCCTTCTTTTTTTTCAAGGATAAATGTATCAAATCCGATAGCTTTAAAACCAACAACTGTATCTTGATCTCCAATAACAGCTACCTGACTTAAAATAGTACTGGAAGAAATTGAACTATTTTCATTCGACATCTATTTTCCCTTTTTTTTATACTAAAGTTTGCTATGCTAATTTTAAATAAAAATAAAAAAACTCTTTAAAAGGACTAAATAAGCTTTTTGCTTTTGCAAAAACCTTCAAACATAGCTGGTTCTTAACAATTTCGCAATATTTTCTCTTGGTAAATTATTTATTTTGCCAATATAAATAATTTTAAGATTTTTAAGTTCAATCTCTTTAGCCCATTGATAACCAACAATATTTTCTATATTAAAAAATGCAGATCTCAAACCTTCAGAAAGCTGTAATGTTATACAATCATCTATGGCTTTCTCAATCAAAGAAAGATTTTGCTCTTTCTCATAAGTTGAAATCATTTGCTGAATCTCATTATATAGAGGGTTATTTACAAATAAGCCTGTTATATTAGTAAATTTAAGTTCAAAAAGCTGTTCACAAACTTCTTTATCAATGAAATTGGATTGCAATGCAATATTTTCAAAATCATGGTAATCTTTCTTTTCATAAAAGATTCTAATAGAGTTCTTAAGATTCAAAAACCCTGTCATAATGTTGTATAAACTGTATAGAAAGTCAGATTTAAAAGCTTTTGCATAGTTGAAAAGATTGTCATAATAATATTTATCAATCAAAACATCAAATATTGAGGGATTGCATTTTTGGAGATCTAGATTTAATATACTTTTACCAAGCTGATAAAGAAAATCATCAATAGCATAGTTTTCAATCTGCTCTGGATGAACAGCTAAAACCTTAAAAAACTGAAAGAGCTCGCTTTGATTTCGTAAACCATAGGCTGAAAGATTGAGAAAATCTATCTTTTCTGAAGTAATGATCTCTTCTTTCTTATCTGATAAAAATACTGCTTTCACAAGCAGTTTGCAATTCAAACATTCATTTGAAAGATGAAAAAGTGGTTTTATTTCCGGGATATCGCTTACCTCTATAAGCTCATCAATAAGATGAAATAGATGCCACTGCTCCCAATCATATATCTTTTCAAAGGACACTCCACCTTTATCTTCATGCATTCTATAACCTTTTTCAATCAATACAGATAAAAAATCATCAAGCTTTTCATCAAGTAATTCTATATAATCTCCATCTTCCAATAATGCTTTTTCTTTAGACTTTATGACAGCGCTGGCATAGGCAAAATTGTTATTATCTTTTAAGATTATATTAGATAACATGTATGCTCTTCCCTATATGATTTTCTAAAAGATCCTTTTTATGCTTCATAATAGCTTCAAAACTTAGATTTATCTCAACTAATTTTTTTTCATCTTTCAATATGGCTCCTTTTAAAACCTTTACAGGCTGTCCATAGAGCGAAAAATTTCCACCATTTTTATTTAAGGAAGATATAAGTTTTTCGCCAATTTTTTTAATGTCAGTTTCATTCAAAGCTATCTTTTCGCTTTTAGATTCTGAATATTTTGATATAAGAATTATCAAGGATTGAAGATATTTATCATCATCCATATTTAAAATTTGCGAAAATGCCCCCTCGAAAACATCTTCAATCATTTCTCTTTTCTTTTTAAGAATTGCGTTTCTCTGAGCAAGTTTAGCCTCAAGCAAGATAGAATAGTACTTTTCCTCTGTGCTTTTTTCGATTTCTTTGCATTTCTGTTTTATAAAATCTTTAATTTCACAATCAATTTTATCTTTTTCAGCTTTTATTTTACTATCCCATGAGGATTCAATCTCTTTTTTTTTCTCTTCAAAATCTTGCTCTAATTTATTTAAAATTTCAGTAAAACCCATACATCCTCTTTTAGTTTCTTAAAAATTAAATTTATCTCATCACTAATATTATCTCAATATTTTTCGAAAACAGGGAAATAATAAAAAACAAAACAATTGCAATAAACATGAAATCTGAACCCTTTTTCCCCTGTTTTATATTAAGACAACATGGGACAAGATAGATATTTTTTAAGAAAAATTATATCTTAATAAACAAGACGAAAAAAAGTGATAGTAATAAACCAAGTATTGCATAGAACTCAACAAGACCGCCCATTGTGAGAGCCTTTCCTGTTTCAGTTGGCTGTTTAGAAACCAGGTTTATACCACTCGCACAAACTTTACCCTGATAAATAGCGGTAAATAAGCCAGCAAATGCTATAGGCAATGAACCAACAAGAAATTGCAAACCTCTGAAAAAAGTAAGTCCATCAATAATATTTCCGCTAATTATACCAAGTTTATTAAAAATCAAAAATCCAATAATAAATCCATAAATACCCTGTGTCCCGGGAAGTGCGATCAAAGGCAGGTATTGACCAAATTTTGTTGGATCCTCAGAAAGAGCACCAGCTGCAGACTTCGCTGCAATCATGATGCCTATGGCTGAACCGATACCACTTAATATAACAGCTAAAGCAGCACCTAAAATAGCAAGAGTAATACCCATTTAATCCTCCTAAGTAAAAAAACTCTAAATTTAATAATTCTAAAACACTATGAAATAATATTATATTCAATATTTTTTAAGCAAAAAAGTTTAGTATAAATTATGAATTCTAGTTTTATATCCTTTAAATAATTTATCCTGAATTCTGTCATTTATATTACATTATCATGATGTTTCCCCGGGATTTTAAACTTTCAGTTGTGTTTATCAAATTATCAAAATATTTTTCCCGGACTTTCTACTGTTATATATAAAGAATCTATTCTAATCCTTAACTATTATTGAATATTTATAGACGCGTTTAAAAGGCAAAAAAGGTTTTCCACCACCCTCATAAAAGTTTTTAAAGAACTCAACAAATTGAAGTCTCATAGAATGAACAAAACCGCCAAGGCAGTTTAATGCAATATTTAGACCATGAAAAGCGACGAGAATTATAACAGAAAAAATCCAGGATATAGGATTAAACTTGCTTCCTCTTATAAGTTGCGCAACAATATTGGCTACCATGGCTATAACACTTGAAGATAAACCAAGAGCTAGTAACCTTGAGTAAGATAGAATATCTCCCATAATACCTGCAACGTTATAGGCAGCAAAAAATTTACCAAGACCTTTTTCAAATGCAGTTTTTTCTGTATTTGCTGAAAAAATTAAAAGCGAAGCCAAACTTAAACCTGAACAAATACCAAGAATCAGCTTAATATTTGGTTTAATATAAAATCCAAACATAGAGCTAACAAGTAATGAACCAGTTATAGTTATAACAATGTATGCAAAAGTCTGAGTAAAAGCCTTAAGATAGTTTTTAGATTTAATCTGAAGGTACATGGCAACACTAAAAGAAAATGAAACCTGAAAGATACCTATCTGCAAGGCAAGAACAAGAAGCTTCATAGGATTATCAAGAGGAACGAATACAACAAATTTCATAACAAAATCGTAAAGATATGGAACTTTCACCGCAAGAAGATCCAGCCTTGTCCCAAAATAACTTCCTGTTATTATTCCAAACACAACTGTCCAGACTCCACTTTGTAACAGAATATCGATGAGTTGCCGTGTTACACCAGTTTTAAACTGTTTTCTGGCAAGAAGACAGCCAAAAAACAGGACAACACCATAACCAGCATCACCAAGACATATGCCAAAAAGAATAGGAAAAATCCAGGAAATAAGGGGAGTCGGATCTATTTCATGGTATTTTGGTAAAGAATATAGTTCTGTAAGCATTTCGTAAGGTTCAACAAGTGATGGATTTGAAAGATTGACTGGTGGATTATCATCTGGCGAAGGATCAGATATTTTCAAAAAAATAAGATCAAATCTTTCAAGTGCGCTACTAAGTTTTTCAATATTTTTTTCCACCAACCAACCGACAAGATATCTTGTAGAATCAGTCGAAATAAATTTTTCTTCATTTTTGAGTTTCATTAATTTTGCAAAGGTATCATCATAATATGCTTTTAAAGATTTCCCATGAAGTTCAATTATCTCATAGAAAGCAGTTTTAATTCTCGATAACTCATCATTATTTTTATTTATAAGATTCTTATAGCTATTAATTATCTGCGATATAAGTCCTTCTTTTTCTATTATATTAAACTCTTCACCACCATTTTTCCGGAGTATTGTGTAAATATCTTGAAAAATATTATGGAAAGATAAAATAATGAAATATATATTATTATCAACCTTATTCAAAAGATAAATTTCATAAAGTGGCGAAGAAATATCTTTATCAAGTTCATTCTTAAAATTCATGAATTTGCTTTTAGATATAACAAATAAACGAATAGCGACATTTTCAGTGTCAGCTATATATGAAACCGGAATGGATAAATTTTCTAAAGGAGTAAGTGCCTTGATTCTATCGACTAATTTTTCATTTTCACTTATGAGAATTTTTTCTCTTTCCAGAAGTTTTTCTATCTCTGAAATAAGACTGGTAAAATTTGTGCTCTCGATTAATCTATTGAATTCTGTTCTGGATAGGTGCTCTTTGCTGGAGAAAAACTTATTAACAATTTCAGCTCTGGATTTATCATTTAACTCAACTTCAAGGTTCTTGGCTCGTTGTATAAGTTTATCTATAGAATAAAGTATTGACCTGTAAAAATCCTCAGATTCGTTTAAACTATTCTTCTGAAAAATGTTGCTTTTTTCTATAGAGTCGAGAGCATCATAGTCTATATGAATAACACCAGATTCCTGCAAAGTTGATACAACTTCCTGGTATTCAAGATTATGAACAATAAGTTCAACCTTTTTGACTTTGTTAACTGACATATTATCCTGCTAAAAATTTATTTAAAAAATTCTTCTATTATATAATCGATAGCTTTTTTTTTCAAATCTGGATCGAGAATAGAGTAATGTTTAATCAACTGCTTTGTTTCATTATTGATATCTTCAGTCTGCTTTTCTATATTAGCTTTTATCTTTTTTTCAGTTTCTACTTCATACTCAGCAAGATACTTTTTTGCCTTTTCCATTTCCAAAGATCTGTATTGATCAATAGAATTTAGCTGTTTTTTCTTTGATTCGAGTATTTTTTCCAGTTTTTCTTTTAATTCTTTTTCTTTATTACTAATTTGAACGATTTCATTTATATCCATGAAGCATCTCCTAAGTTCTTATGTAAATTTTAAATATTTTTTCTTATTTTGCAACTTATTTTACAAATTTTTAATAAGAAAATATTTATTTTTTTTCATAATAGGTTTTATTGACTAATTTTTCTATTCTAAATAAAAGATCATCATAAGAAACGGGTTTTAATATAAAATCACTAATTTCTTCTCTTAAAGGATTTTTCTCAAGTTGTTCTCTTTCCTTAACATTTCCGGTAAATATTATGATTGGTAGCTGCTTTTTATCTTTTAACTTCCTTATCTCAAGAAGTGTATCCCAACCTGATATACCAGGCATCATAAGATCCAATAAAACCAAATCGATATTATTATTAGTCTTAACCTGCTCGATGGCATCATAACCGTTGAGGCAGGTAATAACTTCATAATTGTTCATTTCAAGAACCATTTTGACAAAATCAAGAATAACGAGGACATCATCTACTACAAGAATTTTTTTTGACACAAAATAATTCCTTATTTATTATTACTTGTTGAAATTTTCTAATTACAATTAACTTGCTATTGCTTAAATAAAGCAAAGCCAGCTAATAATATATAAATATACTAATAATATATAAATATAATAAAATAAAAATAGATTAATAATGAAGATTTTATTTAGCTGCTGTAATATTAACATCTTTTATGAAAAAATAAAGAAATCCTGAATTTATTTGTAAATTAATCTTGATATAAATTTAGTTTTGCACTTATTTTTTAAGTATTAAATTTTTTTAAGACTAAAATAATAGAAATTTATTAATTTTTCGTATATTAATATTGCAAAAAACGTTTAATAACCTATTATTTTAACACAAGCCCTATTAGACAAGGAGCCATATGATGTTTAGCAAAAATTCCTTAAATATACTTGAAAAAAGGTATTTATTAAAAGATAAAAATGGACAGATCAAAGAAACTGTGGAAGGATTATTCACGAGGGTTGCTAGAGACATCGCTTCCGCTGAAACTCTTTATAACCCAAAAGTAAATATAGATAAATGGACACAAGAATTTTACGATATGATGATAAACCTGGATTTTTTACCAAATTCGCCTACTTTAATGAATGCTGGAACTGATATAGGTCAACTTTCTGCTTGTTTTGTTTTACCAGTTGGTGATTCTATAGAGGATATTTTTGATGCGGTAAAATATGCTGCAATAATTCATAAAACTGGAGGTGGAACTGGTTTTTCTTTTTCAAGGCTCAGACCAAGAAATGACCTTGTCAAATCAACAGCAGGAGTGTCTTCAGGTCCTGTTTCATTCATGGAAGTTTTTGATGCTGCAACAAATGCAATAAAACAGGGAGGAAAACGAAGGGGAGCAAATATGGGCATTCTGAATGTCCACCACCCCGATATAATTGAGTTTATAACATGCAAAAATAAACTAAATTATCTCACAAACTTCAACATATCTGTTGCTTTGACCGATAAATTTATGAATGCTGTAGAATTAAATGAAGATTATGATCTTATCAACCCAAGAACAAATGAAGTTATCAGAAAGGAATCTGCCTTAAAAGTGTTTTCACTGATAGTGGAAAGTGCCTGGAGAACTGGAGAACCTGGTATAATATTTATTGATGAAATAAATAGATACAATCCAACAATAGAACTTGGACTTATCGAAAGTACTAACCCCTGTGGGGAACAACCTTTACTTCCTTATGAATCATGCAATCTTGGTTCTATCAATCTTAACAATATTTTATCTCTAAAAAATGGCAAATATGCTATAGACTTTGAAAAACTTCAAAAAATAACTTTTTCTGCTGTAAGATTTTTGGATAATGTTATAGATAGAAATAAATATCCTCTTAAACAGATTGAAACAATAACAAAGGAGAATAGAAAAATAGGTCTTGGGGTTATGGGATTTGCTGATCTTCTCTATAAACTTGAAACTCCATATAACAGTGAGAAAGCAGTTGACATTGCTGAACAACTTATGAAATCAATCAGCCAGTACGCTGATGAAGCCTCTATTTCATTAGCAGAGGAAAGAGGTACTTTTGCAAATTGGAACAAATCCATTTATGTCAAAGAAAATAAAAGACTTAGAAATGCGACAAGAACTACAATAGCTCCGACAGGAACTATATCATTGATTGCCGATGCTTCCAGTGGAATAGAACCTATCTTTGCTATAGCTTATTCGCGAAAAGCTATGGATAATTATATTCTTGAATATTTTCACCCATATTGCAGGGAAGTTTTATCTAAATTACCAGGATTTTCAGATGAAATATTAAAAAAAATTGAGGAAACTGGTTCACTAAAGAATATTGAAGGAATTCCACAAAATTTTCAGGAAATATTTGTTACAGCTCATGAAATAGATCCTATCTGGCATGTCAGGATCCAGGCTGCCTTTCAAAAGTATACTGATAATGCAGTGTCTAAAACAATAAACTTCCCAAACGAAGCTACCCGTGAAGATGTTGAAAATGCATATCTACTGGCATATAAACTAAAGTGTAAAGGGATAACTATATATAGAGACGGTTCTCGTGAAGGTATTTTGCAAACAGGAATTTCAAAAGATAAAAACTTGGATGAAATTGATTCTCAAGAAAAGGATAATAAAGATGAGCAGGGGGAAATAAAAACAAGAAAACCACGAAAAAGACCAATAGTTACCCTGGGAAAAACTATTAGAATAGAAACAGGTTGTGGACACCTCTATGTTACAATCAATGAAGATGAGCATGGTTTAGTAGAAGTATTTGCAACAATAGGTAAAGCTGGTGGCTGCGCTTCATCTCAAATAGAAGCTATAAGCAGACTTATATCTCTTTCTTTACGTTCCCATATAGACCCTTATGCAATTTTAAAGCAGCTAAAGGGTATAAGATGCCCAAATCCAACAATCAAACTTTCGGAAAATGGCAAAACTCTCTCATGTGCCGATGGAATAGCAAAAGCGATGGAAATTTATTTAAATGAAAAGGAAACACTTTTTTCAGGAGAATTAATAACTAATTTTGCAAGTTTATCCGAAAATTATAAAGATATTAGCGATGATGCATTAAAAAACGAATCTCTGAATGAAAAATCTGAAAATATGAAAATCAAAGATATCGCGAGGAAAAAGGAAGTTGCAGGGATTTGCCCCGATTGTGGAGGTGTGCTTGTTCAAGAAGAAGGTTGTATAACATGCCATGATTGTGGTTATTCCCGATGTGGTTAATTTTTAAGATAAAAGTTACTTCTTAGCTTAATTTACAATATCATACATGCATTACATTTGAATATGTAAATAACATATCTTATAATGTTATTAGATTGATACTTACCAATAAAAAATATATTTAAAAAAATAAATTTTTTTAAAGCAATAATTTAAAAAGCTTGTTAAGTAAATAGAATTTTATAAATTTATCAGGGTAAAAGAATATGAATATCAAATTAAAAATTTTCCTTTTTTTTATAGTGTTTTTTGCAATATTCTTTGCAATTTTGAATTTTTCAATTTCAAGACAACTTAAAAGTGAACTTTTTCAGAAAACGTCTGAAAATCTTATAACCTCTAACATGTTTTTGATGAAATCCTTAAAAGCGAATATAAGAACAAATAGAGATGCACTTACAGCTTACCTGAATAAGATATACAATCCTGTAAAAAATATTACTCAAAAATATGGAAAAAATGCTGAAATAGAAATAATAAAATTACTTAAACAAAACCCTGACTACTCAAATCCTGACTTCACTATCTACCTTTATGATGGAGATTTTTCAAATCTGCTCTATACAAACAATAACAAATTAAACTCATTTAAGGAACTTCCAACAACTGAAGGCGAAAAGGGCTTGAAAAAATATGCTGCTCCTTCTTTTTCCTGGGAAGGTATTATTTATATTGATAAAGATTACTATCAATATAGGACTCAAGCCATAAAGATGGAAGAAACTTCCAGCCCTCTTTTTCAAATTTTAATAATCAAGAGTAATAACCCTTTTACCAAATATTTAAAAGAATCATTTGATTTTAGAGATTTTCCCTCAAATATTTTTTGTATAGCACTTATTGATGTTTCAGAATTTACAATCGGTTCCCAATCAGATAAAAAGACTCCTTTCGATTATCTTGGAAGTGATCCATCCAAAATTGATTTTACAGCTGCGTTAAATGTCTCAGGGCAATCCATTGTCTCCAATATTACAACAGGTGAAAGATACCTTTCATTTACATCAGTTCTAGAAGTCTACTACTTTAAGATTGTTTCTCTTTTTCCTTACTCCAATATTGAAAAGCAAATATCGAAGATAACGAACTGGATATTATTAATGAGTCTTATCATGATTGCAGTTCTTATCATAATAACCTATATTTTTATTCAGGTAATAATCTTCAATCCATTAAAATTTTTCAATAAGGTCAATTCAAATATAAGTTCAGGCAATTTATCTGTCGATATTGAGCTTAAAAATGATGAACTTGACCCATTACGCATATCTTTAAAAACTCTTATTCAACAGCTAAGATCAATCTTTGAGGAAACCGTAAATCTTTCTAAGGTTTTTAACCTGACATTAAACACAACAGATCAGATGCTTAATGAAGAAAGTCAAAAACTTATTGAATACCAATCTAAATTCAACGAATTAACTGATAATTTTGGTGATATTCTCGATAAATTTAAAAATATTGAGGAGATAGCCAGTACATCGTTGAACTACTCGAAAGATTCTCTTTCAAAGGCCAGCTCAAATATTAAAGTTGTATCTGACCTTATATCAAATATGATAAAAATAAAAGATACATACAACAAAATACTTCAGTTTTCAAATGAGATAAGAGTACTTGCAAATCAAACAAATCTTCTATCACTTAATGCTTCTATAGAGTCTTCTAAAGCTGGAGAATTTGGAAAAGGATTTTCAGTTGTAGCTGGAGAAATAAGAAAACTTGCTTCTAGAACAAAAGACTTTGTTGATGATATATCAAATATGACTCAAGAAATTGGAGGCATGATCATTGAAACTTCTGACTTAACTGGCGAAGTAGAAACTGTTCTAAAACAAATAGTCGGAAACCTTTCAGGCCTTAATGGTCTTATGGAACAGATCCATAACATGATTGAAACCACATATAGTTCTGCAAATAGCTTCAAAACAGATATCCTGCAGACTTCCAGTAATCTTACTGAAAGGGTTGAATCTTTCCAATCCATTTCAACCTATTTTAATGATTTGTTGAATGATTTTGATAAAATTATAGAGATGTTTTCATTTTTCAACTTCAAGCCTATACCTATCGAAATACAAACACGTTATGAGAATAAACTTCTTGATACAATTGAAGAAATAGAAAATACAATACTTGTTAACCCATATGAATATGAAATAGGAGAAGTTGTTAATATAAGAGATTATGAAATCCAATCTATCATAATTAATAATATAAACATAACCACTGATTATTCACTTGTCCAGAGATTGAAACAAACTTACAATGTAGATTTTTCAATATTGCAACTTTCCAGTAGTGGTGAACTTGTAAGGGTAAATACAAGTATGACTGATGCAAAAGGGAACTCACTTTCGGGAACAACTCTTTATAAGAAATCAGTATTCTATTCTACAATAGTAGATATTGGAAAAGATTATATTGGATATCAAAATGTTGATAACAATACCTATTTTACTATTTTTCGACCATACTTCGATGATGAAGGACATTTTTTATATTGCATCTCTTTTGGTTTTATGATTACAGAGCTTGAACAAGAAGCATCATTATTGCTGGTTGAAGATGAAAAAAATCAAAATTTAAATTATGAAAAACAAATTTCGTTTGAAGAAGATGGTAAAAAGGAAATTTCAAAGACTGATATAAAATCAGATAAAATATCACCCGAGATAGATGATATCAAAGAAATAGATTTAAAAGAATAAAAACTAATTTTCCTTAACCAAATCTTTTTTTATGCCACTTCCATGCTGTATCAATTATAGAAGTCAAATTATGCTGAGGTTCCCATTTTAATATTTTTTTTGCTTTATCTGAAGAAGCAATAAGTACTGGTGGATCACCTTCTCTTCTTTTGCCTTCAATAACATTTATCTTTTTTTTGGTTATCTCTTCCACTTTATTAATTATTTCTCTAATTGAATAACCCTTTTCACTTCCTAGATTAAATATTTCTGATTTATTGTTTTCAAGAAGATATTTTGCAGAAAGAAGATGAGCAGACGCAAGATCTTCCACATGAATATAGTCTCTTATACATGTTCCATCATAAGTTGGATAATCTGTACCAAATATTTGAAAGTATTCTTTTCTACCTAAAGCAACATCCAGTAAGTTTGGTATTATATGAGATTCTGGCTGATGAGCTTCTCCTGTTTCTAAAGTAGGCAGTGCCCCACTTGCATTGAAATACCTCAAAATCACACTTTTCAATCTTTTTTTTTGTTCAAGATCCTGTAATACATTTTCAATCATCAATTTTGACTTTCCATAGGGATTTATTGGATAACAGAGAGACTCTTCATCGATTGGTATTTCATCGGGTATTCCATATACAGCAGCTGAAGAAGAAAAGATAAAATATCTGCACCCGGAATCTATACAAGCTTTTAGTAAAGATATGGTTTTTGCAGTATTATTCTCATAGTATACTTCAGGGTATAATACAGATTCAGAAACTTCAATAAAAGCTGAAAAATGAAAAACTACATCTATCTTTCTTCTCTTAATAAGAGAAGATAATTTATCATAATCACCAATATCATAATTATAAAATTCGAAGTCAGAAACCACTTTACCATCGGATTTAGAAAGGTTATCAACTATAATTGGATGATATCCTTCTTTTTTTAAGCAGTAACAGAAGGAACTCCCAATATATCCAGCACCACCACAGATTAGCATAGGATCTGAAATTGCCATTTTTAACCCTCAACTAATTAAAAAAGACGAAACTCTAGTTTCATTTTTATTGATGAACAAAATGAAACTTATAAGGAATCTAAACATAACCGAAGATCTTTAACATTTAAGAATAGTGATCGTAGATAAAAAATACAATCAAAATACAATAAATATAGCTAAGGTAAAATTATTAGGTCAAAGTCTCATAATTTATTACCAGGTCATTATTGTTGCATTTTTATAAGGTAAAACTCTACTCTTCTATTCCTTCTTCTACCTTCTTCAGTATCATTGGAATCTATAGGATTCTGTTCCCCCATTCCCTTATATTCCAGCCTATTTTTTGGGAAATCATTCCTGACAAGATAATCAAATACCGCTTTAGCTCTAAGCTCAGAAAGTTTCAAATTATATGCATCATCACCCGTTGAATCTGTAAACCCGACTATCATAATCCTGTAATCAGGAAATTTGAGTAACTTTTTAATAAGCAGATCGAGAATCTTGTAATGAGAAGGCTTAAGTTTTGTTGAATTTAAATCAAACTCAATTGAGTTTATTATAATCTTATAACCTATGTCTGTTTTGAGGACAAGGATATCTACAGTGAAGTTTTCCTGTTTTGTAATTGAATTGCCCACAACATCTATCGCCGTTAAGGTCAAAACATAGTCGGTAGCGGAATCTACCATAGAATCTGGTTCATCTCCTTTCCCATCCCATTGTATCTGGTTTGTAGCTTTATTGTCATTAACTTTGCTAAATTGAAAAGTTTTAAATGGTTTTACAGATTTTTTCCCATCTTCATATAATCTATAAATCCTTATAGTATATGAATCAATATTTGAAAAATCCTGTAAACTATATGTTATATATAAGGTATCTTTTTCCCCATCTCCATCAGGTGAGAATAGCTCTGGTTTCAAGACAAGATCTGTCTTAGGAGGAGTTAAATCAATGTAAATAGTAGCTTCCGCTTGAGAGATTATCCCAGAAGCAAACTCATAAATAATACTTATCTGATATTCACCATCGGTTAGTCCCCTTCCTGCAAAATTGTATGAATTTTGATTTAGTTGTAAATCTGTTTTTTCTACAATTTTTTTATCTTGATTTGTAATAACTATCCTCTTGCCAATAAGTTGATCCAGAACCTTAGTACCTGAATCTTTATAAGCAAAATCCACATTCGTACTATCAAGTAATCCATCCTGATTTGGAGATATAGTGCTGTTTGCAATTTTTATGACAAGTTCAGGTTCTGATGTTATAAGATAAACAGGAATTTCATTGCTATTCTGGTTCCCTGCAAGATCTGTAGATTCAACTTTTATGTAATAAACCCCTTCCTGGTAACTGATATTTGATCTTTTGCCATTCCATTGAATGATGCCGGATATTCCAATATTATCAGATGATTCTATTGGTTTTTTATTTTGATCTAAAATACTGTAATTGCAGCTAGCAACATCTTCCGATATTTTAAATTCAACTTTTGCGCTATTAGAAAATTTTTCTACTGTTGTAAAATATTGTTGTATTGCACTAAGAGTTATAGAAGGTTTTGTAAGATCAACAATAAAGTTCCTCTTTAATGATAAAGGCATGTTACCATTGTTATAGTACACTTTAATATAGTAAAAATATTTGCCTTCATCAAGTTTTTCACTAAAACTGAAATCCTTTTGAAATTTAACAAATTTTTTAGTATATACAATTTGATGATTTGTATCCTCAATCAAAAGATCCATGCCTACAACATTTTCTTTGTTTTCAGCAGAAAATGTGAATTTTATTGAATCAAATTTATTATCATCGTTTGGCGAATAGTAACCTGTATCAGAAAGTACTGATACTTCTTCTGCTTTTCTTACAAGTGAAATAGGCTTTGATTGTATTTTAGATATATTACCAGCAGGATCCTGGATTTTGCACTCCAGAAAATAAGAACCAGCAGGTATTTCATTTCCTTGAGAATCTTTGCCATCCCATATAAAATTATCTTTATCAATTGAATTAATTGGGAAACTATATCTTTCTTTTTCAGAAACTATATATACTTCAATTATCTTATCCGATTTATCTTTCTCTATTTCAAATGTTATATCATCTTGAATTCCATCATTATTTGGAGAAAAAGCAGGATATTGTTCTTTTATATTACCCGTTGGAGTTGAAGAATCTTTAATATATACAAGTTCATTTGATACCGGTGTATTACCATTTTCATAAACAGTTTCAACCTTTATTGTGTATGTTCCATCTGGTAGATCATATTTTTTATCCTTCACATTGATCTTGAAAACTGATGGAAAATCATCTTTATATTCTTCCTGGTAAACTACTTTGTTATCTTTGTCAACAATTTTAATAATAACCTTTCTCAATCCTTCTTTTGAAGAATAATCTATATAAAGATCGATATTGTCCTGTCTGGATGTCTCATTTGAAGAAATATAGTTATAATCATTTCTATTCTTTACTGAAATAATCTCATATTTTATAACCAGCTGAATCTTATCAAATGTTTTAATAATTTGATTTGCTGCATCATCACTATATTTGACAACTAGTTGATAGATTCCCTCATTAGCAACATTTCCAGATTTATTTTTGCCATCCCAGATAAAAATTAAATTTTCATTATCAATATCTTTAATATCATAATTGAACTCTGCAACAACAGTACTTGAACTATTTAAAATAGTGATTGAACAGTTTGCATAATCTTCAAAGTTATTAAACTTTATTGTTGTCTTGAATTTATCAAGATTTCCATCGTTATTTGGAGAAAAAATATTTGTCTCTGGTGATATATCAAAAGGGTCTATGGTATTATCAACAGTTATATATATAGGTTCTGTTTCTGTCTGATTGTATCTTTCATCCCACACTGTCCCTATGACTTTATATACCCCATCTGGAACCACTTTTCCATCTGTATTTGTTCCATCCCATGCTACAAAACCTGGTACCTCAACAGCTTTTTTCTTTTCAAATAATCTTGAGATTATTTTTCCTATAGTAACATAGTTTATCTTTCGAACATCCTGTGCAATAAATTCCTTTACAAGATTGGATGATTGATCATAAATAGATATTTTCCAGCCAGCAAGAAGACCATTGTCTGAAAAATCTGGAATCAAATTTATTTCATCTTTTTGTCCATCATAATTTGGAGAAAAGGCATTTCTCGGTGAATCTGTTTTAACAGTTACCCTGGCTATAGGAGCTTTTTTATCCACTTTTCCAAACGCAAAAGAACCATAAATACTATGAGTTGGTGAAGTTGTTGATGGTGTATAACCATATGAAATATTGATTGAATTTTCCTTCAAAGGAATTGTTGCATAAACACCCAGAAAAAACCAGTTAGAACTCATAATTGAAGCATTGTCGGTTCCAACTGTAAATCCAGCAGCTAAATCAATATAATCTAAAAAACTCAGAATCAATCCACCTTTAAAGTTAACACCAAAAGGGTAGAGATAGAGGTAAAGATCACTATAAAGTCTAGCAAACATAATATCTGCAACATTCAAAAAAGCAAAATTAGCACCTGCACCAAGGCCTATTGGTGGTAAGGTGTACTCTTCGCCTGAATATTTAAAAGTTATAGGTAATCCAAGATTTTTTAATATAAAAGCATAGGAAAATTGCGAAAAAGAGAATCCTTTTGGCACAGGCTCTATCGATGTTAGACTTGTAATCCCAATATCGAAACCAAATCCAAACTTATTAAATCCCATGGTATATATATTTAAGTCAAAACCTGCATAGAAGTTTTCACTGATCAGTTTTGAAAAAGCTGCTTTGAAATCAAGATAATATAAACCAGTATTATTGCCAGCATATGAGCCGAAAAAAGATAGGTTTCCAAAATCTAAAATGAAGTTAAAATAACTTGATATAAATAGAGAATCTTGAAATCCTCCAAAAAGCAAAGAACCTTCATTTGCATACAATACAGCTGCCAGAGCAGGATTTAATGTAAAACTTCCTGAAGATAGAGGATAACTAAGTCCTCCAAATCCTGTGAAAAGGAGTGGAAAACCTCCACCTTCGATCATCGAACCTGTAACAAAATCAACAGAAGAAAAAATGGAAGCCAATAAAATCATCATTATAATAACAAGAATTTTCGAAAAATTATTTTTCATTTTTTTCCTCATTAATTAATTTTCGATAAAGGTTAAATCATTCTATTTATTGGCTTATGCCCTTAATAAAAACCCATCGCCGATGTTTTTGCTTTTTTGAGAAAAAAGAGGTATAATTGAAATTTTGTAAATAATAAAATCCGCCTTTCCTGCACTCTGACAAGATCCATTTACAAGATCTTTTAGCATTTATTAAAAATATTAATACCTCTAAATTATCTATTTTTTAAAAATACTCATATATGTTTTTTATATATTAGCCTGTTTTCTTTATAATATATAACTTATTTTAAGCAAAAACCAAATTTTTTTAATCTTTCATAAATTTATGTATCTAATAATTTATGCATCTAAACGTCTCTTTATATATCGAGTTACATGTATGTCTTAATATTTTTATTACTCCCAAAAGTTAATTAAAGCTGATAAACTTAATTTTGATACTATTATGATCTAAATATTTTTATTGCTCCCAAAAGCCAGTTTATTTTTCAGGTTTAAAAAATACTAAAATACTGTAGTATACATTATTTAATCACGTAGATAAAGAGCTTGTATCTACTTATTAGTTTTAAATTTTTTCAATTATGCAACTTTTCATTGAAAAAGTTCAGTAAGTTTGAAACAGGAATTCGAATCTGAGACATAGTATCTCTATCTCGCACTGTAACTGTATCATCCTGTTCAATAGTTTGGAAATCAACAGTGATACAAAACGGGGTTCCAATCTCATCTGCCCTTCTATAAAGCTTTCCAATAGACCCAGTATCATCATATTGCACAGAATAAACCTTAGACAACATTTTAAATATCTCTTTTGCCTTATTTACAATTCTCTCTTCATTCTTTTTTAAAGGTAAAATAGCAATTTTGATGGGTGCTACAATCGTTGAGAGCTTAAGTACGACTCTTGTTTCTTCTTTAACAATTTCCTCATAGTATGCTTGAAATAAAATCGCAAGCAGCAATCTTTCAACTCCTAAAGATGGTTCTATAACATATGGGGTAATATGAGTATTTGTAACAGAATCAAAATATGTTAGAGGAGTACCTGAATATTCTGAATGTTTTTTAAGGTCATAATCTGTTCTTGATGCTATCCCCATAAGCTCTCCCCAACCCCATGGGAAATTGAACTCTATATCACAGGTTTTATTTGAATAATGAGATAGTTCATCTTTTTCATGCTCACGAATTCTTAAATTTTCCTGCCTTAAGCCAAGTTGCATAAGAAAATTCATAAATGTCTCTATCCATTTATCAAAATATTGAAGTTCAGTTCCGGGATAAACAAAATATTCAATCTCCATCTGCTCAAATTCACGGGTCCTAAAAATAAAATTCCCCGGTGTAATCTCATTTCGAAATGATTTCCCTATCTGAGCAACACCAAATGGAAGTTTTGGCCTGGAAGAGTTAACTATATTGTTAAAGTTAACAAAAATCCCCTGAGCTGTTTCGGGACGAAGAAAAATCTCGTTTGCCTTTTCTTCAACGGCACCTGCAAAAGTTTTAAACATAAGATTAAATCTTCTAACCTCTGTAAAATCCTTATTACCACAATTTGGACAGGCAATATCATATTTTTTCAGTAATTTTGATAATTCAAGAGGATCATTCGATACTTTTTCATCTTTTGTCTTGCCTTCTAAAAGAGTATCTGCTCTAAACCTTTCTTTGCAGCTCTTGCAATCAACCATGGGATCCGTAAAATTTTCAAGATGTCCAGATGCTTCCCATACTTTACTATTCATCAAAATAGCACTTTCTATACCATACATATCATCTCTTGTAATAACCATCTGCTGCCAGAAATAATCTTTTATATTCTTTTTTAAAAGTACTCCAAGAGGACCATAATCCCATGTATTTGCCAATCCTCCATAAATCTCAGAACCTTGAAATACTATACCTCGTCTTTTTGCAAGTGAAACAATTGTTTTCAAATCAGTCATCAATAGTCTCCATTTTGAAAGAACTCTTAAAAGTCTCTAAAAAAATAATATCTAATTATTTACAAAAATCTATAATTAATTTA